>Ga0315275_10001473_pt1 | contig 20786 bp, 18 predicted proteins | sample YL17G03_0_MG_FD_205557 | JGI IMG/M metagenome (GOLD analysis project Ga0315275, IMG submission 205557) | Sediment microbial communities from Yellowstone Lake, YNP, Wyoming, USA - YL17G03_0 | ecosystem: Environmental > Aquatic > Freshwater > Lake > Sediment | place: USA: Wyoming | collected...
AGCAGCCTGCAGCCCGCATGATTGATGAGCGATTCTCCGGCAATCGCCAATCCACTGCTACGACGAACCTTTTTCCAGCGGGTTTGCCCCTCGGCTTCAGACCTACGGGAAGCAAACTCCCATCATCGCCTCCCCAACATCTCACCGTCTCTCTCGGCCACGTGCAATCTTTCGCCTGGACAGTGACCGAAGGCATACCCCTTTCTGATTCGTCGAACCACGACACCATAGGTAATGCCCTCTGTTTGCGTTTTCCTCATACGCTACCTAAAATACGCCTAAGGGTCGCCATGAAACTCCAGATCGATCGTTCGTTCTCATCGGAACTTCAATCCCTGGTCGCTGCGGCGAACGCACGACTCTCCGCATCCCATGCGGTCGAGCGACTGTGGGCCCGCGACCATCGACTCTGGAAAGAAGATCCCACCGACATCACCAACCGCCTCGGCTGGCTGACCATCATCGAGTACATGAAAGATCGGACCGAAGAGTTGCGGACCTTCGCCACTTCGGCCAAGAAGCGCGGCATCCGCGACGTGGTCCTGCTCGGTATGGGTGGCAGCAGCTTGGGACCGGAAGTGCTGCGCGCGTCATTTGGATCACTCCATGGATTTCCCCGCTTGTGGGTCCTCGATTCCACCGTTCCAGGCTGGGTTCGACAGGTCACGCGGGCGATCGACCCGGCTCGAAGCCTGTTCATCCTCGCCAGCAAATCCGGCGGAACCATCGAAGTCATGTCCCTCTTTGCCCACTTTTGGGAAATGGTTCACCAGACCCCGTGCCACCAAGGTGGCGAACAGTTCCTCGCCATTACCGATCCCGGTACCGGGTTGGAAAAACTGGCAGCAGAGCATCAGTTCTGGCGCATCTTTACGAACCCACCGGACATCGGGGGACGGTATTCGGTCCTCTCCTATTTTGGATTAGTCCCTGCTGCCCTGCTGGGGATTGATGTCACACGATTGCTCACACGTGCCACAGTCATGGCCCAGGCCTGCCGAATCCAGACCCCTCTTGGACAGAACCCCGGTGCCGACCTTGGCGCAACGATGGCCTCACTGGCGCAAGCAGGACGCAACAAGATCACCCTGATCGCATCACCACAGATCACCACATTTGGTCTGTGGGCGGAACAGCTCCTCGCGGAAAGCACCGGCAAGGAAGGAACCGGCCTCATCCCCGTGGCAAATGAACCGATTGTCTCACCGACCGCCTATGGCACGGACCGGCTCTTTGTCTATCTGAGGTTGAAGGGAGATCGGAATAGACAGCTCGACCGACAGATCGCCGGGCTCGCGCGACAGGGCCATCCAGTCCTCACGCTCACGCTCCAAGACCGTTACGATCTCGCGGGAGAATTTTTCCGGTGGGAAGTCGCCACAGCCGTGGCAGCCCACCTCCTAGGGATTCACCCGTTCGATCAACCGAACGTCCAGGAAAGCAAAGACAACACCGTCCGCGTACTGGCAACCATCCAGTCCACGGGCCTGTTGCCGAAACAGACCCGCGCGACCGCGGCACGAGCCGCGGCACAACTCAAGCGACAGGGTCGACCCGGCGCCTACGTCGCCATCTTGGCCTATACGACACCCTCCTCCAAGATGGAACAGGCCATTCGCTCGCTGCGAAGAGCGCTCGTCTCCCATCACCATGTGACCACGACAGCCGGCTATGGTCCGCGCTATCTGCATTCGACAGGGCAACTCCACAAAGGGGGTCCGAGGAGCGGACTCTTCTTACAACTCGTCGATCAGATGAGTCCTGATCTCAGGATCCCCGGAAAACCATTCACCTTTCGCACACTCGCGCAGGCCCAAGCCGCCGGCGACATACAGGCGCTCCAAGCTCATGATCAACAGACCATCGTCTTGCCCTTGGGCAAGAACCCGATCGCGACGATTCAGGCGCTGACGAAGTCCCTCGCCCCTCATACCCCGGCACGCCGCTCCACCACGACCCGCACCAGAAGCGGCCACTCCCGCAAGAAGTAGGATGCCTGCCGTCCCCGACATCCGCATCCACCGCGACAGCCAAACATGGGCTGAAGCAGCAGCTGAATTCGTGCAGGAAGTGGGCAAAGAGGCCGTTCGAGCGAACGGTCGATTCCTCATCACCCTCTCCGGCGGCACGACGCCGGACCCTCTCTACCGAGCCCTGGCCTCTCCCGCCTTCTCCGATCGCTTCGATTGGTCCCGGACCACCTTTTTCTTCAGCGACGAGCGCTGCGTCCCTCCGGATGATCCTCGGAGCAACTACGCCTTGGCCCACAAAACCCTGTTCACCCCTCTAAGAATTACGCCCTCACAGGTTTATCGTATGGCAGGGGAATCCCGTGACCCACAGGCGGCGGCCTATGAGTATGAACAGCAGTTGCGTCTTGCGACTAAGACCTCACCATCCGCCCAGCCATCCCTTGACCTCATCATCTTAGGGCTAGGAGGGGATGGCCACACGGCCTCTCTCTTTCCCGGAGCACCAATCTTACGGGACCACCAAAGCGTGATTGCGGTAACCCAATCTCCGAAAGATCCACCGACCAGACTGACCATGACCCTAGGTGTGATCAACCGGGCGAGTGTGATACTGTTTCTCGTAACGGGAGCCGGCAAAGCAAGAGTCGTGAAGGCAATCCTAGATCCAAAAACAGAGGCGGAACGACGGCTTCCGGCATCGTTGGTTAGGCCGGAGAAAGGCCGAGTCATCTGGTTCCTCGACCGAGCTGCAGCAGCCGAGCTTCCGATACACCAACAGTAGACGAGCGCATGAGGGCAGGATGATTGTTGCTGGAGATATCGGGGGCACGAAAACTCACCTGGCCCTGTTCGACTGGAAGAAGGACCGCGTCGATCCCGTCCGGTCGGAGTCATTCCACAGTGCCGATTACACCTCGCTCGAAGACATGCTCACTGAATTTCTTTTCCCGCCGAAGCCCCCGACCTCCATCGATGAATTCACAACCGAGAAGAGCGCCGCTGGCGAGCCGGAACCGGAGCGCCCGGCGGAAAAACCTCCGAAGATTGACGCGGCCTGTTTCGGCGTCGCCGGCCCCGTCATTGAGAACCATTGTCAGACGACCAACCTCCCCTGGGTAGTCGATGGCGCAACGCTGGCGAAACGTTTCAACATACCGAGAGTGAGTCTGCTCAACGATCTCGAAGCCATGGCCCATGGGATTCTGTTGCTCCGACCGGACGAAGTTGAAATCCTCAACGCCGGAACTCCTCCACTGCACAACCATGCGCTCGCCCTGATCGCGGCGGGAACCGGACTGGGCGAATCCATCCTCTTCTGGAACGGCTCGCGCTATCAGCCTATGCCGTCGGAAGGGGGGCATGCGGACTTCGCACCGAACAATGACAACGAAATTGAACTGCTACGCCATCTACGGAGCAACTATCTGCACGTGAGTTACGAACGAGTCTTGTCCGGCCCCGGCCTGCATGCCATCTATGACTATGTCCGGGACAGCAAGAAGAATGAGCCGACCTGGCTCTCAGAGCAAATCAAAGCCGGCGACCCAGCGGCGGTGATTGCAGAAGCGGGACTTAAGGGCCAAGCAGACATCGCCAAGCAGGCGCTTGACCTGTTCGCCTCCATCTATGGAGCCGAAGCCGGCAATCTTGCCCTAAAGGCTATGGCACTCAACGGCGTGTATGTGGGCGGCGGCATCGCCCCGAAGTTGCTGGCCAAACTGAAAGACGGAACATTCATGAAGGCCTTCACCAACAAGGGCCGCTACAAACGCTTGATGAGCTCGATCCCGGTCAAAGTGGTCATGAATCAGAAAACCGCCCTGCTCGGTGCCGCATCCGTCGCCGCAACCCTCTCCCATACCCCCGCATCATGATGAGCAACCAGGACCTCGATAGCCTGAAGAAAGCCGCGGCGTTAAAAGCCGTCGAATTCGTCCGCGATGGGATGGTCCTGGGCCTCGGAACCGGCTCAACGGCCAAGCATATGGTCATCGCGCTGGGGGAAAAGGTCCGTGCGGGGATGACACTTCGCGGAGTATCCACGTCACAAGAAACGGCCACACTCGCCAGGCAACAAGGAATCATCCTCCTCGATGCAGATAATGCTTGGGTGATCGATGTCGCGATCGACGGGGCAGATCAGGTCGATCCTGGCTTCAATCTCATCAAGGGCGGAGGCGGTGCGCTCCTGAAAGAAAAGATTGTCGCGGCCTCGGCCAAGCAGTTCATCGTCTTGGTCGACCATACCAAGCGAGTCCCGGTACTGGGGGGATCCTTCCCGCTCCCCATCGAGGTGATCCCCTTCGGCTGGGGAAGTACGGCACGAGAAATTGAGGCCCTCACAAAGAGCCGTGTGGTACTCAGAGAACGCAACGGGGCTCCGTTCAAAACCGAGGCTGGCAATATGATTGTGGATGTGCACCTCGCGCGGATCGACCAGCCGCGAGAGCTCGAAATCGCTTTGAACCACATTCCCGGAGTCGTCGAGACCGGCCTCTTTGTCGGACGAACAGACCTGCTCATCGTGGGCACCGCCAACGGAGTCGAGACGTACCCAGCGACGAGGACATGACCAGCCCGCATTATTCACGAGAGTTCGTGACGAAACCGCCGAGACGCCACGCGAGACGGGCGTGCGGAGCCGAAGGGACTGGCTCCGCCGTCTGCGGCGGTGCCTGTCCCGCTGCTCCTCAGACGGGGACAGGCGCCAAAAAGAAGGGCGCCAGTCCCCAGCAGTATGTTGACCGACTGAGCGGCGAGCCCGCCCGCCGTCAGGTGCGTCGTCACCGCGCTTGCGAGGTCGAGCGCCCTTTGTATGATCCTGGCGCGAAGAAAGAATACCGCAATGAGTTCTGATTTTCGTATCGACGGTTGCAGTAGAAGTCTTCGTGAATAATGCGGGCTAAGACGATCAGCAGGCGACAGACCCTACAGGCCTTCACGAAGCATGTCCGATTACTCCTCCTTACCATTCCAGTTACATCGTGCGTCAACTCGTGCCTCCACAGCTCCTTCGTGCAAGCGGCGACCGAACGACCGAAAGGTGAGGATATGAACCAGGACTCTGCTCCGGGCACGCTCGATCCATACCGGCTTCCGAGACATGTGGTCCCGCTTCGCTACGATCTGCGATTGGAGCCGGACCTGACTGCCGCACGCTTTGCCGGAGAGGAAACCATCACCCTGACGGTCCTTCATCCAACCTCTGAAATCGTCCTCAACGCCATTGAACTCGACATCACCTCGGCGCAGATTACAGGAGAGTCAGGCCCAGCGAGACAGGCCACGATAGCGTTGGATGCATCGCTCCAGCGCTGCCATCTCACATTCGCTACGCCTCTCTCGCCAGGGGTCTGGCGTTTGACGATGACATTCTGCGGGACGCTCAACGATAAGCTCCGCGGTTTTTATCGCAGTACTTACAAAGACGAGCGTGGAACGATTCACAATATGGCTGCGACACAGTTCGAAGCCACCGATGCCCGCCGGGCCTTTCCCTGCTGGGATGAACCGGACTTCAAAGCCGTCTTTGCAACGACGCTGGTCATCGATCCAGCTTTAACCGCAGTCTCCAACAGCACGATTGCATCCGAAACGCATGCGGGTGGGAAAAAGGTGGTCCGTTTCGCCGATACGATGAAGATGTCCACCTACCTGGTTGCGTTCATCGTGGGTCGGATCGAGCCGACCGAACCGGTGATGATCGGCAAAACTCCGCTTCGCCTGTGGTCCGTCCCTGGGAAAGGGCATCTCGCTCGATTTGGCCAAGACATTGCGGCGGCATCGCTCTCATTTTTTGAACGCTATTACGGAATTCCCTACCCCGGTGACAAGCTGGATCTGCTCGCCATTCCTGACTTTGCCTCCGGGGCCATGGAAAATCTTGGCGCTATCACCTACCGTGAAACGGCCTTGCTGGTCGATCGGCAGAGCGCCACGCACGGCGAACTGGAACGCGTGGCCGATGTGGTTGCGCATGAAAACGCGCACATGTGGTTTGGCGATCTGGTGACCATGTCCTGGTGGAACGGGCTCTGGCTGAACGAAGCTTTCGCCACCTTCATGGAAATGCTGGCCGTGGATGCCTGGAAACCGGAATGGAAACGATGGGACAGCTTCGGCATCTCGCGCGCCGCGGCCTTTTCTGTAGACGGACTGCGGAGTACGAGACCGATCGAATATCCGGTGCAGGCCCCCAAGGATGCCGACGCGATGTTCGACGTCCTGACCTATGAAAAAGGCGCGTCGGTGCTCCGGATGTTAGAGCAGCACATTGGACCGACGGTCTTCCGCGACGGCGTCCGCGACTATTTGCGCGTTCATGCCTATGGGAACGCAGACACGAACGATCTCTGGATTTCGCTGGGGAAGATCGCCAAACAGCCGGTGCCTGAACTCATGGACGGCTGGATCTTCCAACCAGGGTATCCCCTCATTACGGCAGAGATCAATCAGTCGGGCCGGCTTGTCCTGTCCCAACAGCGCTTCACCTATCTGCCCAACCCATCACCCATCACTCATCACCCATCACCTGTTACCTGGCAGATCCCACTCCAGATGCGAGTCACCGCCGGCGGCAAGACCAACACCTCGCGCATATTGCTGACGGAGAAGGACACGACCGTCCCGCTCCCCCACGACTGGGAGTCAGTATTGATCAACGAGGGAGGCCATGGCTTCTATCGGGTGCGCTATGCGCCAGACCTGCTTGATCGGCTCCTGAACGCCGGCATCGACCGACTCGTTGCCACTGAGCGGTTCAACGTCATCAATGATGCCTGGGCTACCACCGTCGCCGGCCTCATGCCCCTCACGGACTATCTTGACCTGACAGCCCGCTTCACCGCAGAGCGGGACAAGAATGTCTGGGCTGTGTTACTCGACTCCTTCTCCTTCCTGAACCGGATCATTACCGTGGAGGATCGGCCGGCGCTCGAAGCGTTCATACGCGGTCGGGTCGGTCCCTCCGTTACAGAGTTGGGTTGGGTACCTCGAAGCGGCGAGAGCGAAGGGACGAAACAATTACGGGGCGAATTGATCGGTGCACAGGGAAAACTCGGCAACGATTCTGCCATCCAAGACCGCGCAGCCGAGCTGTACCGGGCCTACCGCAACGACGCGACAGCCGTTGACCCCAATGTCGTGCCCTCGATCGTCGCGATTCTCGCTCATACGGGCGACGCAACCAGGTACGACAAATTTAACGAACGGTTTCGCACCGCCACCACACCGCAAGAAGAACGGCGCTATCTCTTTTCGCTCGCGGCATTCCAGCCCAAGGCATTGCTCGAACGCACACTCGCCCGCACCATCAGCGGAGAAATCCGTACACAAGACGCGCCGTTTCTCGTCAGCGCCATTCTGGGCAACGTCTATGGCAGAGAATTGGCCTGGACGTTTGTAAAAACGAACTGGGAGAAGATGGACCAATTGTTCCCCAAACAAGGGCTGCGCCGCATGTGCGGCGGGATCGTCAGTCTCGCCACACCTGAACTCGAACGAGATGTGCGGGACTTTTTCACAACGCGCAAGATCGACCTCGGCGGGAAAACGCTCGATCAAATTCTTGAACAATTGCAGATAGCCGTCACTGTCCGAGAGCGAGACAGCCGAGCCTTACGCATGTACCTGGATAGATACCGATAGACCGCTGAGGCAGCGGACCAGCCTGAAAGCGAGCTGCCCCTGTTATGAGCTTCTCTCCTCGTCATTCCCCTCAGTACCCAGGCCGGCTGTCTTCCACTGCGCGCGACTTTCTCACCCGCCCTACCGTCCGATTGCTTCGCAATCGTTTGCCCGAGACGTGCCATTAGCCCGGGCGAGGGCCTTCTGCGAGATAATCGGTGCGTCATGCGCCCTATGGTGGGCAGGTGAGAACGCCGCTGGCGAGCTTTTTCAGCAACCTGCTGGTTGCGCCTTTTACTCGTGCCGAAGCACGGCCAGCGGCCGTTGGCCGAGAATCCGGTAGGTGCTCGCAAAACCCACGATCAGCGTCAGCAACATCGTGAGGAGGAGGCCGATGCCAAGCACCCGTGGGTGTATGCTCCAGGGAAGATCGAACACATACCGCAACACGGCCCATGACAAGACCGTCCCGAGGGTCAGACCGATCAACCCGGCGACCGCACCCAGCAAGACATACTCCATGGCAAAGGCACGTGCAATCAGGCCTCGAGTCGCGCCGAGCGCCTTCAGAATCACCGATTCGTAGAGACGCCGGTAGCGTGTCGCAGCGAGTGCCGCCGCCATGACCAACCCGCCGGCCACAACACAAAATAACGCCACCGCCCTGATCGCCAGCGAGAGACGATCGAGAACACGCGCGAAACCATCGAGCACGTCGCCGATATGGATCGCGCTGATGTTCGGGAATGAGGCGACGACCGCCTGTTGCAACGGCACCTCTTCCTGTGCCGAGACCCGTACCGTCGCCACATAGGTAAACGGTGCCCCTCCCAGCGCGCCCGGGGATAAGATCATGTAGAAATTCGTCGAGAAATTTCCCCACTCGACTTTACGAATACTGCTCACCTTCGCCGACACCGTGGCCCCCTGTATATCGAACTCCACGATCGAGCCGATCGTGAGACCTAAATGGGTGGCAGCGTCTTCCTCCACTGAAACCAGTGGGGTCGAAAAGACCTGCCCGGGCTTCCACCATTCCCCTTTGACCAGCTGATTGTCTTTCGGTAACCGGTCGAGGAAGGTCAGGACATACTCCCGGGTGAAATACCACTGTTTCCCGCGCGCATCTTTCCCCTCTGTGCCCTTGCCGTTCTTCTCCAGTCCCTCTTCCGTCGTGACGACATGTCCATCGATCGCATGGAGTCGCGAACGCACCAGCGGCGTAAGCTCCGGACGCGCTCGATCAGGCCGTCGATCCACCAACGACACAAACTCCTTCGCTTGATCGGGCTGAATGTCGATAAAGAAAAAGGTCGGAGCATCCGCCGGCCGATTCTCCTGTATTTGGCTGAGCAACGCCTGTTCCACCAGCGACACCGTAACAATCACCATTACGCCGATGCCGATGGCGACCATGATCCCGGTCGCCTGGCTCCCCGGCCGAACGACATTGCCCAGGGCATAGCGAAGGCTCAAGGCGCGAGGCATCGGCATCCAGGCCAGCCCTCGCACGAACACCCGCGCACAGACAAAGAGGATCGTGATGGCGAGAGACAACGCACCGAGAAACAGGAAGCCGATCGACCATGAGCCTGCTTGCCACACCGAGAGTGCGCACAGCCCAAGGATGATCACTGCGGCCGTGCCTACATTCCATCCATCGGCCAGTCCCCATGTCACCCACCATCGTGACGGAGAAGTCCCGTGCTCGACCTTCGCTTGTTCCGCATCGCGCCGAAAGATCGCACCTGGGTGAACGTCTCGAATCTTCAACAGAGGCCACAGGGTAAACAGCAACGTCGACAACAGTCCCAGCGCCGCCCCTTTCATCAGGGGCCAGATCGAGGACCACGACAATTCTGAGGAGACGCCTAATTGATCGAGGAGATCGGATACAAACAGAGCAGCCATGAGGGGAGGCAGCCCTCGTTGGAGCGCAATCCCAAGCAAGATCCCAGCGAGGCTCCCGACACATCCCAAGAAGATCGCTTGCACTACATACGTCGAGATCACCGTGGCCGAATCCGCGCCGACGGCTTTTAAGATCGCGATCGTCCGCAACTTGTCCCGCAAGAACGCATGAATCGAGGTCCCGACCCCCAGTCCACCGATGAACAGCGCGGTGAGACCGATCAGCCCGAGATAGCGGGAAAGTTGGTCGAGAAATTGCCTCAGCTGTGACTGGGACGTGCGATAGCTGGATATGCGCGCGGAATCTGCCGCCAATCGGTCGTGCAGTTCAGAGAGGAGCGGCTCCACCGGCATATCGGGAGGCATCTTCACGAGATACCGTTCTCGCACCCGGCTTCCAGGCTTGATCAGCTCCGCCGCCCGTAATCCCTCCTGCGCAATCATCACCCGTGGGCCCAAAGTGAAAGCATTGGCCATTCGATCCGGCTCGGTCCGCACGAGGCCGGTGATCAGAAACATCGCTTGACCGATCTTCAATCGATCCCCGACCGAGAGGCCCATCCGAATCAGCAGCGACTCCTGCACCACCGCTCCAAAACAGGCATGCCCGCCACAGCGGCGCTCGTCCGGGTGGAGCAGGACATCAAGCGATTGCGCTGGGTCGAGTCGAATCGTCCCATACAGGGGATACGCCGACTCGACCGCTTTAAGCTCAATGATCTGGATCGATTGGGTCACAGAGGGCCCTTGAGTTGTGCGCGCGGCCATGGCTATGAGCTCGCTCACATGGGTGAAGGCCGTCTCTCGTTCGCCCAGCGAGCTCAGTACTGCCTGTCCAGCAAGACTCAGGGGATGCGTCACACGAATTTCAAGATCGCCGCCTAACAGGCCCCGCGCTTCTTTCGTGACGGCGCGCTCCATATTCGTGCCAAAGAGGGACACTCCCACCAAGGCCCCGACGCCGATCGCGATACAGGCGAAGAAATAGAGAAAGTGCCGCCAGGCTCCCCGGGTTTCACGCCAGGCCATCCTCAAGATGAAGCGATTCACAGGGATGACTCTGCAACCCGACCGTCTGAGTCGGTGAGGGTATCGGATTCGATGCGGCCGTCGCGCAACGCAATCACTCGCTCCATCGAAGACGCGATGGCTCTATCATGCGTGACGAGGACTAAGGTGGTGCCATAATCGCGATGGAGAGAACGGAGCAGGTCCATCACATGCTGGCCCGTGGCCGAATCCAAGTTGCCGGTCGGCTCATCGGCCAGCAGAATCGGTGGGTGACAGGCGAACGCTCTGGCCACAGCCACCCGTTGCTGCTCACCTCCCGACAGTTGGACGGGATAATGATGTAGTCGATCTCCCAGGCCGACGGTCCGCAACAGATCCGTCGCGCGATCCTGCGCCGTGCGCATCCCTGCCAACTCCAACGGCACCAGGACGTTTTCCAGGGCGGTGAGGGTGGGAATCAGGTGAAAAGATTGGAAGATGTAGCCGATGTGATCGCGACGATACCGCGCCAAGGCACTCTCGCGCATCGTCGAGATTTCCACGCCGTTCAACGTGATGGAGCCTGACGTCGGGCGATCCAGTCCCGCGATGAGTCCCAGCAAGGTGGACTTACCGCTCCCGGAAGGGCCGACGATGGCCACGCGCTGCTTATCAGGAATCTCGAGTGTGATATCGTCGAGGATCGTGATCTGATGGCCACCACCGGCTAGGCGCATTGTCAGGTGAGAGATGGTAATCATGTTATCGGTCTAGCCCGCATTATTCATGACGGTTCGTTGCGAAATCGCGCAGTCGCGTTGCGAGACGGGCATGCGGAGCCGCGAAACCCCGAGGCGTACTTAAACAGTACGTCGAGGGAGCGAGCGGCGAGCCTTCCCGCCGAAGGTTCGTCGCAGCAGCGAGTCCGCGATTGTAGCAGAAGCGCTCATGAATATTGCGGGCCACCTCCCACAGTATCGTCCACGTCAAAGCTATATTATACTGGACGACGATGCGCCGATCATGGATTCTCACAAAACTATTTTCCTGCCTCTCCCTCTCCTTGCTCCTCCTCTGTGGGCATGACTACGGCAATGCATCCTCCTCTCCGCCGCCGCCGTCAAGTCCCCCTCACGATGGCGTTGGCCCACGTCTGGAAACCGATGTCACGGCGCAACCGGGCCGACCGAAGACTCAGGTCTCCGCCGAACGTCCGCGCATCGTCGCCTTCGGCAACAGCCTGACGGCCGGATTAGGTGTGGCACCGGATGAATCGTACCCCGCTCACCTGCAGCGGAAACTGGACGCAGCGGCCTATGCCTATCGGGTCGTGAACGCGGGAGTCAGCGGTGAGACGACAGCCGGCGGAGCCCGACGGGTTTCCTGGGTCCTGAACAGCAAGCCGGCAATCGTCATTCTTGAACTCGGCGGCAACGATGGGCTCCGCGGCCTCAGTCTTCAAGAGACGAAAGCCAATCTCGAACGGATCATTCAGCAACTCCAACAAGCCTCGGTCACTGTCGTGTTAGCGGGGATGAAACTCCCCCCGAATTATGGACAGGACTATACCGCTGGGTTTGAGGCGCTCTATCAGGCCTTAGCGAAGCAATATCGCCTGACGCTGATTCCATTTTTTCTCGATGGTGTGGCAGGCTCGTCCTCGCTGAATCAGGCCGACGGCATTCATCCGACCGGAGAGGGCTATCGCATCATCGTTGAGAAGATCTTCCCAACGCTTGAGCCGTTGTTGGAGAGAAAACGATGAAAGTGATTCATGGAGAGGGGCGCAGGGCAGGGAACCTCCCTGCCCTGTCGTATTCCTGCTGGCTCCCAGGCATATCCGTGCCCATGCCTTGAGCCCGCAAGTTACTTTTTCTTGCCCTTCGGTTTCTGTGCAGCTTGCTCGGCATGAGTCAGCGATTCTTCCGCATGCTTCAGCGATTCCTTGGCATGCTCGAGCGCTTCCTTCGCGTGGGCATTGTCGCTTCCTTTAATAGCTTCTTCCAGATGTGTGATGGCTTCCTTCTCGTGCGCGATGCCTTCCTTGGCATGCTTAATCGTTTCGTTGACATGCGCATTTTCGCCCGCGAAGGCAGGGCTCGACAGGCCTCCTGCGAGTAGACCGCAGACAGCGACTGCGACAACGATAGCTTTAACTCGGCTCATAACCCCTCCTTTGTGATGGTGGACTCGTAACCCGGAACCGGATCATACATCAACGGCAGACATTTGTTAAAGCAACGACTATGGGCTTTCCCCAACTCTTCACCCCGAAGGGCCGAGGAGTCGGGGGGGACCATCTCCGACTCCTCGGGCAGGTCTGGAAGAAGAGGAGGCAACTACCAGACCCGTTACCGGCTGCTTCTTACTTCTTACTTTTTTCTAGCCCGTAGCCCGCACGTGAGCCACTTTCCTCCGTGAACTTTCCTGAGCATTTCGATGATCGGTCCGACCCTCCTCGATAAACCCGTCCACCGATGTTCGAAACACTCGCAAACTGCCCAACCGATTTTGGTGACACGCAAACGGCCTTCCTCGATCCATCTGTAGATCGTCCACTTACTGACCTTCAGCAGCTGCACCGCGTCGATCACACGCATCAGCGAGGATTCCATCAAGGCACTGCTCCTCAGCACTTGGAGGTGAAAGGGAAACAGCCTCGCGGCTGCTCCATCACCGGGCTTGGAGAGGGGCCAGTCAAACCAGCACACACTCCGGTCCACCGTCCATCGAATCCCTCGCACCAATCTCAATAACTGGCCCATCAGGCTACGGAAAGCTATGTGGGCATGCGAGCACTTTGATGGTACGCACCTGTGGCACAACAGGAGAGCAGTCCCGCAGGATGGTGTTCCGTCACTTCATGACCTCGCCCGTGCAATGCCAGCTATCGCCTTTCACGCCGGTGACTGCCGTGACGAGTTGCGCTGGCTTCACCTTGCCGGATTCGACGGTCACCACGGCATGGCCCTTCATACTCTTGAGATCCACAGTCTTCACACCAGAAACCTTCGCCAACGCCACTTCCACATCGCCGAGATAGGCATCGCAGAACTTGCCGCCAAGCATGAGCACGACCTTCTCCTCGCCCGCAAAGACGGGCGTCGCCATCGCACAAGCAAATCCAATCACACAGCCAAACTTGATGAATGTATTCATGGCCTCCCCTCCTGTTAAATGGTCACCAGTTTCTACTCACCACGATCCACCCGCGCCGAGCAATTCCACCCTGACGCGAGTGCGCGATGCACCGCGCCGGCTAATTGCTCGGGCGTCCGCTGCCAGGCTGATACCGCACCAGCACCGTGCCATGGTTATTCAAAAACTCCACCTGTTGAACCCTGTTGAATGCACGAAGCGCCGCCTCGACATCCTTACGATGGTATTCACGCATACGACCGAAAATTTGGACGATGACCTCGCCAGCCTGTCTTGTTCATTTGGTCTATTCGGTCTGTCTGGTTTGTTTGGTTGCATGAGACTAACCAGATGGACCAGACAGACCGGGCTTGTCCCGCTCGACTGAGCTCGTCGCAGGCAGACGTGCGGACCAGTGAAGTTCTGGCTTGTCATATAGTTTTTCCGCAGCCTTCTGGAGCCCCGGCCGCGAACGATGAAGTTCCGACCATCAACCACCCGGCCAATGCGAGAAAGAACACCCGTCTCATAGCGACATTCCTTTCAAAGTCAAACCAGTAAGGACCGGGGCGGAGGACAAAGGAGGAACACCTGCGCCCCGGATCAGTCCGAGCGAGGAGGCAGCCCGACTCGGACATCGATAGATCAACAACCGTCAATGGTGTGGACGCGAGACTGAGATCGAATAAAGGAGCGCGAGAGGAAGCAGCACGACACAGGCCGCCCGGGGTCCCTTATCCGATGAGGACGAAGGGAACCGACGGAGGCGCACGGGAGCGAAGCAGAGAAGAGGAGAGCGAAGGGACCAGCTGATTGGGAGACGAGACCACCAGCCGAACGACCGAGCCCGTTGATAACGACGGCGACTCCGGTATCAGCCCGGCATCGGACGTGGCCTGGCAGGCCCAAGCACAGAGCGCATTGTGCGAAGCAGATTCCTGCGACCCATGGTGCGCATGGCCGCTGGAGGGATCGACGTGACTCACCGCGCAGCTCGCCGCCATCACGGCAAGCGACGCATAGACCAGGGCCACGAACCCGGCGACAAGAACAGTACTGCGTGATACAGCAGAACGTGTCATCAACGTCTCCACGATGGCACTTCTATACGCGTCTGCCGACCACCTGTCTACCGACGCCTGCTCACGGATGCTACAGTTTCGAAACATTTGTTCTTTGCAACAGGCTCCCGAATGAGGCAACTTGAGATCGAGGTTAAGATTGAGTGAAGAATTGAATTGCTTCATCTCAGCCTTTACCTGACCCGTAACCTTCCAATAACGCTGCCGGAATTTTTCAGCATGCTGTTAGTACTTGTACTCCAATCCTGCATAGGCGCTGAGTCCTTGCGATGGATTCGCGAAGCGGTTCAGTGAGTCGTTGACAACGACCGCCCCGGCATACGTCTTGTCCGTGAGGTTTCGTCCCTCCGCGTAGAAGGTCAGTCGCTCCGTGATGTTCCACCCGGATTTGAGATGGAGCACGAAATAGGATGGATTTTTCACCGTGTTTAGATAGTCTGTGTAAAACCCCGAGAGCATCCACTCGAAGTTCGGCGCCACCCACCAGCCGGCCGGGTGATCATAGCGAACCTCTACGTTCAGGTTATGCTCCGGCGCGCCAGCCACCCAATTACCGTCCTTCGCGATGAGCACCCCCGCGCCATATACATCATCCGTAAACTTGAACCGGGACCAGGTATAGGCCACCCGCGTTTGGAGGCTATCCTCCTTGCCGCCTCCGTCTTGCGCAAACAATCCCCTGGTCAACACCATGGCTCCACCGGCTTCGACGCCAGTATGGCGTGTGCCATTGGCGTTCTGGAAGGTGCTCTGGTTGTTGATGTTTGATGCAAGGATTTCTTTCTTCATCTCCAAGTCGTAGGCGGTCACATCCCAGCTATAGCGCCTATCGGCGGAGGTGCCTCGGTGTCCCAGTTCAAACTGCCACGCACGCTGAGCATCAAGATCGAGGAACCCCGTATTGGGAGACCCGTTCGAATTAACGGACGATAAGAGTTCAACGTTGATCGGTGCTTCATAGGCCCGGCTGGCGTTGAAGTACAACTGTGATATCGGAGTTGTTCGATATACCATACCCACTTTTGGACTGATGGCATCGAAATGCCGGAGCGGCTGTTGGGTATTGCTCAGCGTAGACGGAGTATTGGGATCAAAAGGATTGCCGGCCGGACCGAAGTTTTGAATGTTGGCCTGGCGTCCGCTGTTGTCCCAGCGGCCACCGACGACGATCGTCAGATCTTTCGTCGCATCAAGTGAATCTTCGGCATAGGCTCCGAAGTACGTCGTCCGGGCATAGTAGTTCTGTGTCATAGCCCCGATGTCGCCGTTGATATTCACAAACCGCGTCTGATGCTGATTCCCGTAGCGGGGTTGAAATCCAGCCACGAAGGAGTGATTGAGTCCGAACAGCTGGTTGGTATTGAGGTAGCGGAACTCGCCGCCGACATTGGTGTTATCTTGCCGAATGGTCTGAAAGATTGGATGGTCGACATACTGGTACGAAAAGTAGGGGATGACCTCAAACACCTGGTTGGCGGAAAACTCGTTGTGATAGGCGAGTCCGATGCGCTGCTGGTTATAGTAGCGTCCCCAATTGCACGTCTGGTTATTCGACACACAGGCAAAGAACGGAGGTGGCAACGGCGGCGGGGTTTGTCCTCCCGCCTGCTTGCGATTGGCAAAGAGTTGGGCATTGGTCAGGGATCCTGGAATCCGTTCGGACACATTAGACTGTAGAAAATACGCCCGGATCTCTTGATGGTTGCCGAGCTGAAGCCCAACGTTGGCATTGATGCGTTGCCTGGACTGCTGACTGTTATCCTGAAATCCGTCCTGGTGATTTCCGGTCACGCTGACGTAATAATCGGCCGTCGCGTCCGTATTGCCCATCTTGAACGGCAAGACCTTGCCGCTTGAAACCTGGCCCAAGTACATACCGTAGCTCCCGCCTTCTGCCCGCATTTGTAGAGATGAAGCACTGTAGCCCGTACGTGGCACGAAATTGATGGCGCCACCAATTGTGTTCGCGCCATAGCGCAGCGCATTGGCCCCTTTATAGACTTCAATCCGTTCATAGGCCAAGAGGTCGATGGACTCGAAATCCGAAAATCCATCGGCATCACCAAAATATATTCCGTTGATGAGAATATTGATGCCACGGTGATGAAAGTTGTTACGAAGCGAGGTGCCTCTGATCGAAAATTGTCCTTCGTCCGCTCCAAAACGTGACTGAAACCGCACCCCCGGCGCAAACTGCAGGACATCCTGGAGATTGAGCGCACGAGATTCCGTGATCTGTTTTTCCTCAATGAGAATATTGCTGCCCGGCCTGCGGGCGAACTCCTGTTTTATATCGTTCACGTTTTCGATCCGCTGCCCCTCGACCTTGACCGCCTCCATCGTCAGCTCGGGGGCCTCCTGTCCGGCTGGTTCCTCTGCGCCCCAGGTTTCAGGCGGAACCGTTCCGATCACACTCATTACGGAACAGACCAACAGGGCACAGGTTGTTTTCCAAGTCCTTGCGCGATTCATAAATGATCTCCTCACGAGTGGGTAAAAATAAGAAGGCGTGGTGATATTTGCCGTGTCATGGCCTGGCTCCTGCACTAATGCGCGTGCGTCGGGTCTGTCTTTTCAGACACTGTCACCTCTCCCTGGCCCGGGGACGGCAGGGAGAATCCTTGTTTGAATCGCAAGCGGATCGCCTGCACATAGTTGAAATCTTCGAGAGGGTTCCCGACAAGCGCAAGGAAACTGGTTTCGTATCCCTCCTCGAACCGTGCAATCTTGCGACCGGGGAAAATCGCCGTCGGCGTGGCTTCGCACCACAGTTTCAGGAGCGTCAGATTGTCGAAGGGGAGCAGCGCCCTGAGGTTTATCACTTCAGCCAACGACGTTTCGGCATGATCGCTGCCGATTGCCAGCGTGACTCCGTGACGGTACAGAAGGGTGATGTTGGCGCGTTGCACGTCACGCGCCAGAGCGTGAAGGTCTACACCATCCGTGGGGGAACCCGAGCTCGTTCCCGGCATCGCATGATCTGGCGTGTGATCATGAAAATGAGCACTACCGGTGCCGGGCATCGCCTCTCCTGCGACCGTCGTCGTGACCACGACAATGCCCTTCTCTGCTGCGAGTCGCGCGTCTTCCTCGGTGAGTCGAGCACGCTCGGCATCCACCACACTCTCCACCAGCCAGCCGGGAACATGGGCGATCTCATCCACCCCGGCCTGTACCGCGATTCTAAAATCCGACGCCGATTCGACATGCACGGTGAGCGGCAGACCAGCCGCATGGGCTTTTGCCACGATCCTGGGTAAGAGCGCAGGGTTCAACCCGGTTCGTCTTGTCAGATGCACATCGCGTTGGCGGGCAACGGAGTCCTCTGAGTGCACGAGGTACATTTTGAGAAAGTCCGGCTTGCCACTGGTAATGAGGGCCCACTTCTCATCGACATCCTGCTCCGTGTCCACCACGACATAGGCCCGATTGTGAAACCACCCCACCTCTCGATGGCCGATGACCGGTTCGTAGCGATGCACTCGTAAGATGTCCTCGTACAACGCAATGGGGTGGCCCCCTGTCCCGGTCATGCCGGCATGCGCGAAGACAGCGTCGATAGTATGAGGACGATTCACTCGATCCCTGAGGGCCACCGCAAAATCGCGCACGTCATTCGGATTCTTGACGTAAAACACTCCGTCCTTCAGATACCGTTCACTTACTGCCTGCACATTCCATTCGCCTTCCACGTTGTGGTTGTGCGCCTCGCCGAAGGGAGGGACGACAAATGCACCAGCGAGATCCACGGTCTCGACAACGCCGGCCGGCGCCGTGCGAGTCAGTCGTCCTTGTGACGAATACCATGTCGCCTGTTGGAAGCCTTTGCCGTCAAACCACTGGCCATGGAGGAACGCATAGTTCTTCACAGCCTGGGACTCAGCCGACGGTCGCGATCTTCCGTCGGATGGAACGGCACCGGAGGCGCCAACAACGCCACCCCACAACGCACTCCCCACACCAACAACCACACAGACCGTCTTAGCCAAATCGAGAACAGACATCGCAAAAGCTCCTTCGCTCATATGAAGATGCGACGCGCCGGGGGCAACGCGACACTCGACGCTCACAAGCCGCTAGTGGATGATGTACGGTGACTAAAAAGAAAGAACGGAAAGGGGCGGACCACGGACAAATCGCCACTGACGAGGATGACTGGCAAGGGAACGCGGCGCAGAACCATACGCCGCAAGCCAACAGCCGGCGACGAAGAGTCCCATCAGGCCCACAGACAGACTCGCACCGATGTTGGCCTGACAGGCGAAGTCGCAGAGTAGAGAATGGGAGGAATGATCGAGCGGCGGCGCCGCATGGTGCCGGTGCTGGGCCGACTCCATGGACCCGACACAGGTCAGGGCTGCCACGCTGACGAGAACATACAGAATGAGTACGCTGTAGACGAGCAGTCTTCCGCGTATCCAGATATGGCGATTCAGCATGCTCGATCGCATCATGGTTGTCCGGTCATCGCCGCTCGTTCCAGCATTCCCTGCTGCAGGAGAATACGATTCATCGGGAAGGTATGCTCCGTCCAACTCACGGCGACGGTGCCATTGTCGTGAATGGCCACGGTGGGATGTTCTGCTTTGGCGCCGGAGCTCAGGATCTGTAACGGGCCGAAATGCTGTCCGCGATCCATCGACACCCGCATCACAGCCCGCTTGCGAACGCCGGTGATCTCTTCCCAGACCGCCACGACGGCGCCATCCGGATGTACGGCCATCCGCAACTGATCGGGCAACGAAGTCGTCGACGTGTGAAGGGACAGGGGGGAGCTGAATTTCCGGCCTTGGTCGTCGGAGGTCGCAACCAACAGTCGAGGCTGCTCATCCGTCCCTTCTGTGTACCAACCGACATAGATACGCCCAAACCGATCGAACCCGACGGACGGGCCTCGATGCGGACAGGCGGAGAAGATCCAATTGTCTTTATGCACCAGCAAGGGTGACGAAAAGGTCTGTCCGCGATCCTCGGACTTGGCCAGGACGATGTCCCGCACATTTCCGGCAAAGGTTTTGCGCCAGGCCACCCAGAGATGTCCGTTCGGCGCCACCGCCACCATGGGACGACAGCAGGGGCAGGCCATACCATCCACCGTAAGATTCTTGCCCATGGTCTGTCCCTGATTCTTGGAACAGCCAAAGAGCAACGCGGCGCCGCTCTGGTCTTTGCCTCTTCCATCCAACCAGGCCACATACAGGTCGGAGCCATTTCCTGCCACCATATCCTCAAACGTGTGACTGATCGGCAGGCCGTCGTCGTTGACCTGCACTGGGGCCTCAAAGGTCTGTCCCCCATCTTGCGACCGCGCCACTCTCAGATCCGATGCGAACAGGGAACCAGGGGTTCGATTCGCGGTAGACCACGACACAAAGACATGATGATCCGCATCAGTGGCGAGCCCGGGAGCCTGATGAAACGCGTCAGGGGGCAGCGCCTCGGGATTCACCTGCACGGGGGTCACCACACCCTTGCTCTCCTTATCGATTCGGACGCTCTTCACCACTCCAACCGATCCCGCTTTCTCGAACCAGGCCAGATGCACGGAAGCGCGCTCATCGAATCGGACGGCAGGAGGTGAAATCGGCACAGGCCCAACGAAGACCGGCAATATCGAGCCAAGCGTCAGGCCCGCTTCGGCTTCCCGCTCGGCCTTCGCCGGAGTAAGGGCAACAACCAACAGCAGAAAACAGATCATCAGCAGAGAGACGACCCGCCGCATCTTGATTCCCCTCCGGATGTTCGTATTCAGTAAAGGCGCAACTCTAGGGGCGTGCAGGCATCTTGTCTACTGATGCCTGCACACAGGTGCTCATGGATGCTACAAATCTCACAGTGGGACGAGGCGGTTGTGATCGCTGAGGTCGGCGGGAATGGTGATGGCGAGTCCGTCGGAACTTCAGTGGTGAATGCGCTGGTTCATGTGCGGATGACCTCCAAGCTGACCTGGCGAAAGCCGAGCCCGCGGACGCGATCGATGAGGGTGACGAACCGCTCCAACTGTGTCACTTTGTCGGCGCGGACCAGGACCAGCGACTCGCGGGGATGGGTGAGGAGGGTCGCGTCG
>Ga0315275_10001474_pt1 | contig 20778 bp, 23 predicted proteins | sample YL17G03_0_MG_FD_205557 | JGI IMG/M metagenome (GOLD analysis project Ga0315275, IMG submission 205557) | Sediment microbial communities from Yellowstone Lake, YNP, Wyoming, USA - YL17G03_0 | ecosystem: Environmental > Aquatic > Freshwater > Lake > Sediment | place: USA: Wyoming | collected...
CACCTGGCACCGCAGGCCGGACGAACAGTACCCGCTGGTGGTGAGCCCGTCGAACCATGAGCGGGCCGCTCGCCCTTCGACATCCGCCGGAGGCGGGCAGGCAGGGTGAGCGCCCTACCCCTCGTTGGGCAGCCACTTGGCCAGCCAGTGGCGATCGTCCAGGACCTGGGCGCAGGCCGAATAAGGATCGAGCTCGCCGGCGACCACCCGCTCGGTCAGGTCACGGAGCTGGCCGTCCTTCTCCATGAACTCCAGGAAGCGACCGCGCACCCGGCGCTGGATGAGCTCCAGGAACTCCTCCCGCCGCCGGCGTCGACGCCGCTCCTCCAGCTGGCCGTTCGCCTCCTGGGCAAGGCGTAGGCGCTCCACCTCCGCGTACAGTTCGTCGATGCCGAGCCCCTTGTGGCCCTGGGTGAGGATCACGGGGACGGCCTCGCCGGACTTCATGGCCAGGATCGCCTCCAGTTCCGTCTTCATGCGCCTGGCCCCTTCGCGGTCCGACTTGTTGATGGCGAAGACATCGGCGATCTCGAACAGGCCGGCCTTCATGGCCTGGACGGCGTCTCCCGATTCCGGCGTCACCACCACGATGACGATGTCGGCCGTATTGATCACGTCCAGCTCCGTCTGGCCCACGCCCACCGTCTCCACCAAGACGATGTCGCGGCCGCTGGCGTCGATGAGCTTGATGACGCCCAGGACGGTGTTGGGCAGGCCGCCGTGGCTGCCACGAGTGGCCATGCTGCGGATGAACACGCCGGGGTCGAGGTAGTGCTGCTGCATGCGGATGCGGTCGCCGAGGATGGCGCCGCCGGTGAAGGGGCTGGAAGGGTCCACAGCCACGATGCCTACCGACAGGCCCTTCTCGCGGATTAGGACGGTGAGCTTGTCGACGACAGTGCTCTTACCGGCGCCGGGCGGCCCGGTGACGCCGATGCAGTAGGCTCGACCGGTTTGGGGGGCGATGCGCCGCATGATCTCGCCGACGGCCGGACTCTCGCCCTCCACCAGGCTTATGAGGCGGGGCAGGGCCAGCGTGTCGCCGGCCAGCAGCCGCTCCGCCAGCTCGATGGCCTGTCTCCCTTTCCTCACGCGATCGCTTCCTCCGGGCGCTCCGAACCCATATTACCTCGCCGCCCGCACCTGCTCCATAGCGAACGTTCTCCACGGGACGTAGGGGCGGCGCTTGCTCCGCCCCAAGGGGCAGGGGCGAGCCCTGCCCCTACATTCCCTGCTACCGTCCCTTGAACTGGGGCTTCCGCTTCTCCTTGAAGGCGGCGCGAGCCTCCTTAGCGTCCTCGCTGGCGAAGGCGCGGGCCATCCGCGTGCGGAACTCCCGCTCCTCCGCCTCCGTCAGCGGGCCCTGAGCCAGGCGGTTGATGATGAGCTTCGCGCCCTTCACCGCCAGGGGAGCATTCTCCTCGGCCAGCTCCTGGGCCAGAGCGTAGACGGTGGCCTCCAGCTCCGCTTCGGGCACCACTTGGTGGACGAGCCCCATCTCCTTGGCCCGCTGGGCCGGGACTTGCCGCGCCGTGAGGAAGAGCTCTTTGGCGTAGGCCGGGCCGAGACGGCTCAGGAAGAACTGAAAACCCTCGATGGGGTAGACCAGCCCCAGCTTGGCCGGCGTCATGCCGAAGACCGCGGTGTCGGCGGCGAGGCACAGGTCGCAGGCGGCGGCGAGGTGGCAGCCGCCACCCAGGGCGTAGCCGTAGACCATAGCGATGACGGGGTAAGGGTAGGCGGCGATGGCCTCCAGGCCGTACTCCAGCGGGTTACCCGGGGCCGACAGGTCGGCCGACACTCGGCCCGGCCCCGCCTCCTGGGGCAGGCCCCCAATTCGCCCGATGTCGAATCCGGCAGAGAAGGCGCCGGTGCCGGCGCCGCGCAACACGACGGCCCGTACCTCGTCGTCGTCCTTCAGGGCGCTCAGGACTTCGGCCAGGCGGGCCATAACCTCCGGGGTGACCGAGTTGAGCTTGTCGGGCCGGTTGATGACGAAGGTGCAGACCCGCCCCTGCCGCTGGACGATGAGGGGGTCGTCGGTGGATGCCATGACTCCTACGGCGCGGCGGGAGGAATCGTGGAAACGGGCGGCTGCTCGGCCGTTGGACTTGCCTCCGGCGTGGGCGTCGCCTCCGGTGTGGGCGTTGGCGAGGGAGTGGGGGGCGGGATGGTGGGCTTCGCCCAAACGGTCAGCGTCCCCTCCATCTCCACAGCGTGGGAGTCGCTGCGGAAGGGGAATGTGCCGGCCACCGTCATCTCCAGGGGAAAAAGCTCCGTCTTGCCCCCGTCGATGACGTCGGAGGCGATGTCATCGTCCGTGTCGAACTCAAGGTCCGGCCCGGCGATGCGCAGGTTGTGGGGCGCCTTGCCCCGGTTGCGCAGCTCCAGGATGTATTTCTGGTTGGCCCGAATGGTGATGTTGTTGGGGGAGAAGAAGTTGTCCCGCATCTCGATGCGGATGACGGTCTCGCCGCCGGGGCCCGGCGTGGGCAGGCTGAAGGACTCCCCTCCGCAGGCGGCGGCGACCGCGAGCAGGGCCAGAGCCATCGCCAGGAGCAAGCACACCGGGCCCGAGAGCACTCTCATCGTTTCGTCCCTTCTGCCGCCGGCCGGCGGCTTTCCGATCGCTGTGGATTATAGCCCGCCGAAGGGAGTGAAGGAATGGGGTTCACGTCAGACGCAGCATCAGGCGGCAGACCTGGAACAAGAGCTCGATGAGGTCGGCCAGGAAGGTGAACGGGTTGAGGGGCACGCCCGGGTCCACGTGGCGAAAGATGTCCATCTCGGCGTAGTGTACCTCGATGCCCGACCGGGCGGCTTCGGCCAACCGGCGCGACTCCACATAGGGGATGTAGCGGTCGTGGCGGTCGTGCATGACTATGAGCTCTGTGCGCAGGCCGTCCAGCGCGGCGCTGGGAGAGAGGCGGCGGAGGGTGGCCTGGTCCTCCGGCGATAGGGCGGCGAACAACTCGGCCGAGCGGGCGGGATCGCGGTTGTCCAGGATGTCGAAGATTGCCCGCGACTGGGGCGCGAGGCTGTCCACCTCCTCGCGAGCCGAATCGTCGTCCTCCAGGAAGATGCGCGTCAGCACATCCTGGTCGCGGGGGTCGTCCACGTAGTAGATGAGGCTGCGGCGGAGGACGCGCAGCGTCTTGTCGTCGGGGTGCCACTGGCTCTGGTGACCGTCGTTGGTGATGGTCTCGGTGGTGGCGGCAGCGATGACGTCGTACAGGTCGTAGTAGCCGCCGAACGAGCCGAACAGGGCCACGTCGTCCCGGATGCGGGGGTCGCTGGCGGCCACCAGGCCGACGCCCGCGCCCACCGAGAAGCCGAGCATCCCGGTTCGCTCCGGATCCACAAAAGGCTGGGCGCGCAGGTACTGGAAGGCGGCCACCACCTCCTCGATCTCCTCGGGCACTATCTCGTCGGCCAGCAGGTGCTCCAACTCCGGGAGCATCACCACCAGGCCGGCGCGGGCGGCGCTCTTGGCCAGCCGCACGGCCTGCTCGTCCTCCAGAGCTTGAGGCGCTGCGCCGATGACCACCAGCATCGCCCCGTGGCGGTCGTTGTCGTCGGGGCGGTAGAGGTCGGCCGCCACCTGCCGGCCGTTGACGGGGAACGTCACTTCCTCCTTGACGGGCCTAGCGCCGGCCAGCCTCAGCGGCGATACCGGCAGGTCCACGAAGAGGTCGGGCAGCAGGAAGGCGGTGGTGAGGCCGGCCCGCGTGGGGCTAAAGGCCCACATGGCGGCGAAAAGACCTACCACGAGCACCGCGAAAACGGTTATAATGGCGGCGGCCAGTCTGTATCTGTGCATCGAGTCCCGTTAGTATTGTAGGGCCTGCCATGCCGACGATAAACTCGTCTGTCCTGCGCGGACTGTGCGTGATCATCGACCCCGAGGTGGCCGGCGGCCGCTCCGAGGAGGAGATAGCGCGCCTGGCCATCGAGGGCGGCGCCACCCTCATCCAGCTACGCGACAAGCGGCGCGAGAAGGGCCTGCAGCTAGAGGTGGCGGAGCGCCTGATGCGGGTCTGCGTGGGGCCGAACCTGCGCCTCATCATCAACGACCACGTGGACCTGGCCCTGGCCGCGCGGGCCGACGGCGTGCACCTGGGTCAGAAGGACCTGCCGGTGGCCATCGTGCGGCGGCGCCTCATGCGGCAGGGCATCATCGGCTGCTCCACCAACAATGTGGAGGAGGCCCTGCGCGCCCAGGCCGACGGCGCCGACTACGTGTCGGTGGGGCGCCTCTTTCCCACTACCTCCAAGGAAGACATCCGACCGGCCACCCTCGAGACCGTGCGCGCCGTCAAGGCGGCGGTCTCGATCCCCGTGGCGGCCATCGGCGGCATAACGGAGAAGAACATCGACGCCGTCCTGGCGGCGGGGGCGGACATGGTGTGCGTCATCGCGGCGGTGGTGGCGGCGCCGGACCCGCGCGAGGCCGCGCGCCGGCTGACGGCCCGCATCGCGGCCCACCAGGCGGGGCGCTAGGCCGGCCCTAAGGCATCCGCCCGCCCTTCGACAGGCTTAGGGCGAGCGGTGTCAGTCTCCGCTCATGGTGAGCCCGTCGAACCATGAGCGCGGCGATGTGGTCTGTGGCCCGTCAGGCGAACCGCGACGGGCTGAACGGCGCCAGCGAGACCTCCGTCTTCCCTTCGGTCAGGAGCTGGGCCATCAGACGGCCGGTGATGGGCGCCAGCAGGATGCCGTTGCGGTAGTGGCCGCTGGCCACGCTCAGGCCGTCCCAACCAGGGACCGGCCCCAGGATGGGCAGGCCGTCGGGCGAGCCGGGGCGCAACGCCGCCCAGGACGAGGCGACCTCGCCGTGGGCCAGGCTGGGCACCAGGCCGCGAGCGCCGCGCTCCAGCCCGCGCTGGCCCCTGACGGTTGTCGTGCTGCGGAAGCCCACGTCCTCGACGGTGGCCCCGACGAAGAGGAAGCCGTTGGCCTTGGGCACAAGGTAGGCGGCCTCGCCCCAGACGATATGGCGCAGGGGCAGGGCGAAATCGGCCAAGGCAAGCATCTGGCCGCGCACGGGCCGCACCGGCAGCGGCACGCCTAGCCGGCGGGCGAAGGCGCCAGTCCAGGGGCCGGCCGCCAGCACCACCTGGCCACCGCTCACCTTCCCCGATGGCGTGCGCACGCCGGTCGCCCGCCGTCCGTTGGTCAGCAGGCCGGTCACCGCCACGCCCTGGTGAAGGACGGCGCCCCGACGCGCCGCCGCCTGGGCCAGGGCCTGGGTCAGGCGGCCGGCGCTCACCTGGTGCTCCTGGGGCGAGTAGAGGGCGCCCCTCGCCGGCGCCAGGCGCGGCTCCAGGCGGCGCAAGGCCTCGCCGTCTACCCACTCCAGGGGCAAGCCCAGGGAGCGCTGCCACTCCAGACGCTGGCGCAGCTCGCGCTCCTCGTCCTCGCTCAGGGCCACGCGCAGGATGCCCGAAGGGACGTATTCGATATCGATGCCGGTCTCTTCTCGCAGGGCGTCGGCCAGGGCGGGGAAGAGGCTCAGGCTGGCCAGGCAGAGCTCCACGAACGGCCCCGGCCGCGGCGATTCGCTCAGGGGGGCGAGCATGCCCGCCGCCGCACCCGAGGCCTCGCCGGCCACTTCTTTGCGCTCGAACAGCGTGACGCTCACGCCGGCCGACGCCAGGTGGTAGGCAATGGCGCAGCCGATGACGCCCCCACCGACGATAACCACGTCTGCCATCAGAACCCCCGCACGAGTACGACGCCGCCCACGATGAGGAGCGTTCCGGCGACCTTGAGGGCGTCGAGGGGATCCTTGGCTTGATTCAGGAGCCCCAGGTGGTCCATTAGGATGGCGCCGACCATCTGGCCGGCGATGACGGCGGCGCTGGTGGTGGCGATGCCAACGCGGGGGCCGGTGAAGGCCACCGTCCAGACGATGAGCGCGCCCGCCAGCCCGCCCAGGAAGTAGTACCATTGCAGGCCACCCATCAGCCCCAGGAAGGCCAGCAGAGCCACGAGCGCCAGCGGCAGCAGGTAGAGCAGCGGCTTGACATGAGTGTCCAGATTCAGCTCACCCATGAAAGCGAACCGGACGAGCATGAACAGCACGACGGACCCGTAGGTCACCGTCACGGACACCATCAGCGCCTCCGGTACACCCCGCTCCTCCCCCAAGGCGCCGTTGACCAGTATCTGGGTAGCAGCCGCTATTCCCGCGCCAAACGCGAGCAAGAGAAGCAGGGCATCCATGACCAAAGGCTCCTTTCTCGCCCTGGCTTGAGCGCCGCCGCCCACCATGCGCACGACCTCCAGCACGTCGCCGTCCTGGAGGGTGGTTTCGGGCCACTCCTCGCGGGGCAGGACATCGCCGTTGCGGGCCACGGCCACGTAGCGGGGGTCGATGGCCAGGCTCTCCAGGAAGGCGGTGAGCTTGATGGGCCCGTCCAGCTCCCGCCGCTCGCCGTTGACCGTGAGGGCGATCATGGCCTCGCCTTCGTTTCCACGGCGGCGATGGCCTGGGCCAGGCCGCGCGCCGCCTCGCGAGTCGAGGGCGCACCGAGGATGGCCGAGATGACGGCGGCGCCGCGGGCGCCGGCCGCCATCGCCTCGCCCACGTTGGCGGCGGTGATGCCGCCCACCGCCAGGATAGGGATGCTCACCGCCGCCGCCACGGCTTCCAGCAGGCCCAGGCCGGCGACTGGTTGATCGGGATGCGAGCGGCTGGCGAATATGGTGCCAACCTGTACGTAGTCGGCGCCTTCCTCTTGGGCCCGCACCGCCTCCGCCACGCTATGCACCGAACGGCCGATGATGAACCCCTCGCCCGCCAGACGACGGGCCGCAGCCACGGGAAGGCCCAGCTCCGGCAGGTGGACGCCGTCGGCCGAGCAGGCCAGCGCCACGTCCAGCCGGTCGTTCACCAGGAAGAGGGCGCGTCCCTGGGTGACGGCCCGCAGCTTCTCGGCCAGGGCCAGCAGGTCCGCCGCGGGCAGATCCTTCTCGCGAAGCTGCACCAGGTTCGCGCCGCCTTCGACCGCCTGAGTCACCGCCTCCTCCAGAGATAGCGCCTGGCAGAGGCGGCGGTCGGTCACGAGGGCCAGGCAGGGGACGGTCAGCTTGCCCACGGCGTCATCAGGAGGTGGGCCGAGCCACTCCCTCCAGCGGGCTCGACGCGGAGGCGTAGGCCTTCTTGGGGATGCGCCCCGCCAGGTACGCCTTGCGGCCGGCCTCTACCCCCAAGCGGAAGCCTTCGGCCATGAGGGCGGGGTCCTGGGCCTGGGCGATGGCGGTATTCACCAGCACGGCGTCGGCGCCCACCTCCATGACCTGCGAGGCGTCGGAGGGGACGGCCAGTCCGGCGTCCACCACCACCGGCACCTGCGCGTTCTCGATGATGATCTGGATCTCCTCCAGGGTGAAGACGCCGCGGCCGGAGCCGATGGGCGAGCCGAGGGGCATGACGGTGGCGCAGCCCATCTCCTGGAGGTGGCGGGCCAGGATGGGGTCGGCATGGATATAGGGCAGGACGGTGAACCCTTCGTCGACAAGGGTGCGGGCTGCCTCCAGCGTACCGGCCGGGTCGGGCAGGAGGTACTTGGGGTCGGGAATGACCTCCAGCTTGATCCAGTCGGAGCCTGTGACCTGGCGAGCCAGCCGGGCGGTGAACAGCGCCTCCTCCACCGTGCGACAGCCGGCGGTGTTGGGGAGGATGGTGTACCTGCTCCAGTCGATGTAGTCCAGGAGGGTCTTCTCGTTGGGGTTGTCCAGGTTCAGGCGGCGGATGGCCACGGTGACGATCTCCGCGCCCGCGGCCTCGAAGGCGCCCAGCATCTCCTCGGTGCTGCGGTACTTGCCGGTGCCCACCATCAGGCGGGAGCGGAACCGTTTGCCGGCGATCTCCAGATAGTCTTCTTCCATTGGCTTGCTCCTATTTCCGCCGCAGCTCTTCCAGCTTCAGCTCTTCGGCGCGGATGCGCTTGGGCCGCTCCTCGCCCAGGTGGCGGGAGATCTGCATGGAGCAGAACTTGGGCCCGCACATGGAGCAGAACTCGGCGTGCTTGAAGATGTCGTGGCCCAGCGTCTCGTCGTGCATGCGGCGGGCCGTCTCCGGGTCAAGCGAGAGGGCGAACTGCTTCTCCCAGTCGAAGTCGTAGCGTGCCCTCGACAGCTCATCGTCGCGGGCGCGGGCGCCGGGGCGGCCGCGGGCCACATCAGCGGCGTGGGCGGCGATCTTGTAGGCGATGACGCCCTCCCTCACGTCGTCCAGGTCGGGCAGTCCCAGGTGCTCCTTGGGCGTGACGTAGCAGAGGAAGCTGGCTCCGGCGTAGCCGGCCATGGTCGCCCCGATGGCGGAGGTGATGTGGTCGTAGCCGGGCGCGATGTCGGTCACCAGGGGCCCCAGGACGTAGAAGGGCGCCTCGTCGCAGAGCTCCTGCTGGAGCTTGACGTTGTACTCGATCTGGTTCAGGGGCACGTGGCCGGGCCCCTCCACCATCACCTGGCAGTCCTTGGCGCGGCCGCGATGGGTGAGCTCGCCCAGGGTGCGCAGCTCGGCGAACTGCGCCTCGTCGCTGGCGTCGGCCAGACAGCCCGGCCGCAGGCTATCGCCCAAGCTGAACGTGACGTCGTAGCGACGGAAGATGTCGCAGATGTCGTCGTAGCGCTCGTACAGGGGGTTCTGCTTGTGGTGGTAGAACATCCACTGAGCCAGCAGCGAGCCGCCGCGGCTGACGATGCCCGTCACCCGCTTGCTCACCAGCGGCAGGTACTCCAAGAGGATGCCGGCGTGGATGGTCATGTAGTCGACGCCCTGCTGCGCCTGGTGCTCGATCATCTCCAGAAGGTCTTCCGCCGTCAGGTCCTCCAGGCGGTCACGCATGGTGATCGCCTGATAGATGGGGACGGTGCCGATGGGCACGGTGCTCGCCTCGACGATGGCCGCCCGGATGGCGTCGATGTCACCGCCGGTGCTCAAGTCCATCACGGTGTCGGCGCCGTAGTGGACGGCGTTGTGCAGCTTCTCCAACTCCTGCTCGATGTTGGAGGTGACGGCGGAGTTGCCGATGTTAGCGTTGATCTTGATGCTACAAGCCGTGCCGATGCCCAGGGGGTCGAGTTTCATCGCCAGGTGGCCGACGTTGGCCGGGATGACCATGCGGCCGCGGGCTACCTCCTGCCGCACCACCTCGGCCTCCAGCCCCTCTCTCTCGGCCACACGACGCATGGCGTCGGTGATCTTGCCCTGGCGGGCGTGGTAGATCTGAGTCACTGCCCTGCCGTTTGAAGCCATGACTGGTTCCTTTCTGGGCCCCCATCCAAAACACGAGCGCCGCTGGGGGAGCGGCGCTTCCGGATTCTTCCCACCGATTCCCTGCGCTGGCATTACCCAGATCAGGTTCCGACGGTCGCCCCCTTTTATGGGGGCCTCTCAGCCCGGGCTACCGAGCTCCCGCACGGATCTATTCGCTTGTCAATCCTACGATAGCATCGCTGGCGCACAGATGTCAATGAGAATCGGCGGCCCGTAGGGGCGGTTCGCGAACCGCCCCTACCATTGCCCTCCCCACCACCAGCAGCAGCAGACCTGAAGGTCTGCTGCTACGAAGGAAAGGCAAACAGGGTCGTAGCTGCAGGGCTGAAGCCCTGCATCATGTTCGATCGCGCACGGACAAGAAGCGGGTTACCAGACAGCACTTGCGCGCATCCGTTTATCCGTTTCCGCATCCGTTGACAGACCCTACGGCGCCACCACGATCTTCCCGAAGACGTCGCGGCTGGCCATCTTGGCCACCGCTTGGCCCAGCTCTCGCAGCGGGAAGACGCTGTCCACCACCGGGCGCAGCTCGCCGCTCTGGAAGTAAGGGATCGCCTGGAGCAGCTCGGCCTTGGTGCCCATAAACGAGCCCAGGATGGCCTGCTCGCGGACGAAGAGGGCCATGATGTTCAGACTGCCCCCGGGGCCGGCGGTGGCGCCGCAGGTCACCAACCGGCCGTTTCGGGCCAGGGCCTGCACGCTCTTGACGAAAACATCGCCGCCCACGTGCTCGAACACCACGTCCACGCCGCGGCCGTCGGTGAGGCGCTGCGCCTCCTGGGCCAGGTCGGCGGTCGTGTAGTTGATCCCCTCGTCGGCGCCCAGGGCCTTCGCCTTCTCCAGCTTGGCGTCGGAGCCGGCGCTGGCGATGACCCTCGCCCCCCACAGCTTGGCGATCTGCACGGCGGCGATGCCCACGCCGCTGCCGACGGCGTTCACCAGCACCGTCTCGCCGCGCTGCAGGCCGGCGCGGCTGAGAAGCATGTGCCAGGCGGTGACGAACACCAGGGGAATGGAGGCCGCCTCCTCGAAGGAGAGGTTGTCGGGCATGGGGATGACGTTGGCCGCCGGCGCCTTCACCAGCTCGGCGAAGCCGCCGTCCCAGACCCCCTGGCCGAGTAGGCCGTACGAGCGGCAGCGGTTGTCCCGGCCCGAGAGGCAGGCCCGACACACACCGCAGCTCACCCCCGGCTGGAGCATCACCTTCGCGCCCGCCTCGACGCCGGCGACGGCGTCTCCCACCACCTCCACCACACCCGCCACGTCGCTGCCGGCGATGCGCGGCTTGGGGAAGCGGCTGCCCGGCGGCATCATGGTGCTCCACACCTCCAGATGGTTCAGGGCGCAGGCCTTGACCCGCACCAGCACCTCGTTGGCGGCGATGACGGGGTCGGGCGCATCCTCGTACACCAGCTTGTCCGCGCCCCCGGACTCGTGCATGCGCACCGCCTTCATGGCACCCTCCTGTCTTTACCCTGCCAGCGGCCTGGCCTACAATCGATTGGCAGTATAGCAGGACAACCTCGAGAGATGACCCCCAAGGACTTCAGCGACACCGCCGTCCTGGTCTCCACCCTAGCCCAGGCGATCGAGGAGTTCAACACCCACCGCTTCTTCGAGTGCCACGAGACGCTGGAGGACATCTGGCGGGCTGAGCCGCGGCCGCTGCGCCAGTTCTACAAGGGCGTCATTCAGGTGGCGGCCGGCTTCCACCACCTGGGGCGCAATAACTGGAAGGGTACCGTCAACAAGCTGGACTCGGGCACCCGCTACCTGGAGCCCTTCCGGCCGCGCTACCTGGGAGTGGACGTCCAGCGGCTCACCGATGAAACCCGCGGCTGCCGTTCGACCATCGTCGAGCTGGGCCGCGAGCGGATCGCGGAGTTCGACCGCTCCCACATCCCCACCATCGCCTTCGACGAGCGCGAGGCGGCGGAGGAGGCGGCCCACCTTGCCTGAGAGCGCCTTCCTGCGGGCCAACGGCCTGAACCTGCACTACCTGGACTGGGGCGGAACTGGGCCGACCGCCCTCCTCGTGCACGCCACCGGTTTCCTGGCCGCTGTCTGGGGGCCCATCGCCGAGGCGCTGAGCCAGCGCTACCGCGTGCTGGCCCTGGACCAGCGCGGCCACGGCGACAGCGACAAGCCGGCCAGCGGCTACCACCGCCTCGACTTGGTGGCCGACCTGCGCGCGTTCCTCGATGCCCTGGATCTGGAGAGCATCGTCGGCATCGGCCACTCGGCGGGAGCGGCCAACATCGCCTGCTGCGAGGCCCTGCGGCCGGGCAGCTTCCGGCGGACCGTCCTCATCGAGCCCATCGCCTTTCCGCCGGCCGTTCAGGCCGTGGCAGACGAACGGATGGCGCGCCTGCCCAGGGGCGCCCTCAAGCGGCGCACCGTCTGGCCCAGCCGCGGGGTATTGCTCAAGTCCTACCGCTCGCGCCCCCCGTTCAAGACCTGGCGCGAGGACGTGCTGCGGCTATACGTGCAGCACGGCAGCCACTTGCGCGAGGACGGGCAGGTGGAGCTGAATTGCCCCGGCCCTATCGAGGCCCAGTTGTACGCCGGCGCCACTCCCTTCCAGGCCTTCGAACTGCTGCCGGACGTAGGCTGCCCCACCCTGGTGGTACGCGGTGAGCACAGCGATAGCCACCTGCCGTTCATCGCCCAGACCATCGCCGACCAGATGGCCGACGCCCGCGTGGCTACCGTCGAGGGCGGCGGGCACTTCTGCCCCATGGAGAAGCCGGACGCAGTGCTGGCCGAGATCACCCGCTTCCTGGACGAGGACGATGGCTAACCGGGGGTCTGTCCCGAGCCCAGCTGAAGGGCCTGCCCTTCGCGTGCAGCTCCTGCGGCCCGGCGCGCGTCTGCCCCAGCGGGCGACGCCCGGCGCCAGCGGGCTCGACCTGTTCGCCTGCATCGAGGCGCCGGAGGGCATGGTGCTGGGCCGCGACCCGGTGCGCGTGCCCACGGGCATCGCCATCGAGGTGCCGCGCGGCTACGACGCCCAGGTACGGCCTCGCTCAGGCCTCTCGGTCCAGGGAGTGGGCGTCACCTTCGGCACCATCGACAGCGACTACCGCGGCGAGGTGTTGGTCACCATGTACCTGTTCGGTTCGCAGGAGTTGTACACCGTGCGCCACGGCGACCGCATCGCCCAGCTGGTCATCGCCCGCCTGGCCGAGCTGCCGGTGGTGGAAGCGCAGGCCCTATCGCCGACCGAGCGCGGGCACGGCGGCCACGGCTCCACGGGCACCTGAGAAGGGAACGCAGGCTGCCGAGGCCCCTCTTGACACCGGCCGCCGGTAATGTAGAATGATTATCAGTTAAGAATGACTCTGAATATTTTCCCGCATGCTCGGCTGGACCAGGTGACCGCCCACCTGAAGGCCACCGGCTACCGACTCACCCCGCAGCGGTTGGCCATCCTGCGGGCGCTCATCACCAACCACCAGCACCCCAGCGTGGAGCAGATCTACCGCCAGGTGCGGCGAGACTTCCCCACTACCAGCCTGGCTACCATCTACAACACCCTCGAGTGCCTCAAGGGCTTGGGCGAGGTGCTAGAGCTGCCTTTGGGCGGCGCCAGCCGCTACGACGGCCGGAAGCCGGACCCGCATGCCCATCTCATCTGCACAGCTTGCGGGCGAATCGAGGATCTGGATATCGATCTTGCCGGGACTATCCAGGCGGTAGCCCAGGAGCGGGGCTACGCCGAGATCAGGCAGGGGCTGGAATTCTACGGCGTCTGCCCTGCCTGCCAAGACGGGTCTCAAATCGGAAAGGGAAATTAGAAGGGAGAGAAATGGCAGAGAACAAGAAGATTCTGACCACCAGCTTCGGCGCGCCGGTGGACGACGATCAGAACACGCTGACCGCAGGGTCGCCCGGGCCGGCTTTGCTACAGGACGTTCACCTTGTCGAGAAGCTGGCTCACTTCGACCGCGAGCGCATCCCCGAGCGGGTGGTCCACGCCAAGGGGGCCGGGGCCTACGGCTACTTCGAGGTAACCCACGACGTGACCCGCTACACCCGGGCCAAGTTCCTCTCCCGGGTGGGCAACCGCACGGAGGTCTTCGCTCGCTTCTCCACGGTGGGAGGCGAAAAGGGCTCGGCCGACTCCGAACGCGACCCTCGCGGCTTCGCGGTCAAGTTCTACACCGAGGAGGGCAACTACGACTTCGTGGGGAACAACACCCCGGTCTTCTTCATCCGCGACCCACTGAAGTTCCCCGACTTCATCCACACTCAGAAGCGCAACCCGGCCACCAACACCAAGGACGCGGACATGTTCTGGGACTTCCTCTCCTTGACCCCGGAGTCCATCCACCAAGTCACCGTCCTCTTCTCCGACCGCGGCACGCCCAAGAGCTACCGCCACATGCACGGCTACAGTGGCCACGCCTTCATGTGGTACAACGACCGCGACGAGTACGTCTGGGTCAAGACCCACATCCGCAGTGACCAGGGCTTCCAGACCTTGACCCTCGCGGAGGCCAACGAGCTCAAGAGCCTTGACCCGGATCACGCCACTCGCGACCTCTACGAGGCGATCAAACGGGGCGAGTACCCGAGCTGGACGGTGTCCATCCAGGTCATGACCCCTGAGCAGGCCGAGAACTACCGCTTCGACCCCTTCGACATCACCAAGGTCTGGCCGCACGGCGACTTCCCCCTCATCCCGGTGGGTCGGATGGTCTTGGACCGCAACCCCGAGAACTACTTCGCCGACGTGGAGCAGGCGGCCTTCTCGCCCGGCACGCTTGTGCCCGGCATCGCCCCCTCGCCGGACAAGATGCTCCAGGGGCGGCTCTTCAGCTATCACGACACCCATCGCCACCGCCTGGGCCCCAACTACCATCTACTGCCGGTGAATTCGGCCAAGGCTGCCCCAGAGAACAGCTACCAGCGGGACGGGTTCATGCGCTTTGACTCTAACGGCGGCGGCAGCCCGAACTATTACCCCAACAGCTTTGGCGGCCCCGCGCCCCAGCCCGAAGCGGCGACACCGGCTTTCGAGGTCTCCGGGAAGGCCGCGCGCCAGCCTTACACCCATCCCAACGACGATTTCGTGCAGGCCGGGGATCTGTACCGCAAGGTGATGACCGACGAGGATCGGAACCACCTGATCGGTAATATCGTGGTCCACCTGGGCGGCGCACAGAAGCGCATCCAGTTGCGCCAGACAGCCCTCTTCTACAAGGCCGACCCCGACTACGGCCGCCGTGTAGCCGAGGGGCTCGGTCTGGACGTCAAGGAAGTCGGGCGCCTGGCCGAAATGTGCCATGAAGAACGGGCCGAAGCCACCGCGAAATGAGTCGAGCAGCCCGAGGTGTGAAATCGGAAGGGGAAACCAGAAGGAGGTAACGTCTAGTGGCTTCTAAGGAACTAAAGGGCACCAAGACCTGGGAGAACTTGAAGGCGGCCTTCGCCGGCGAGTCTCAGGCCAACCGACGCTACCTCTATTTCGCTCGCCTGGCAGAGAGCGAGGGGTACCCTGAGATAGCCAAGCTCTTCCACGAGGTGGCTCAGCACGAGACTGGTCACGCCTTCGGTCACATGCGCTTCCTGAAGGAAGCGGGCGACCCGGCGACCGGCCTCCCCATCGGAAGCACTCGTCAAAACCTGACATCGTCCTATGAGGGCGAGACCTACGAGACCACTCAGATGTATCCGGGTTTCGCCCAGGTTGCCCGCGATGAGGGCTTCGATGAGCTGGCCAAGTGGTTCGATAGCCTGGCCAAGGTGGAGAAGTCGCACGCCGAGCTCTACCGCAAGGCCCTGGAGAGCCTGACCTAAGTGGCCGGCGGCGCCAGCCGCTCGTCCACCAGCCGCCGCGCTTCGATCACGCACTGGCCCAGAGGCCGACCGCAGTCCAGCGCTAGGTGTTCGTGGGGCGGCAGCTCCGTGACCGGCTCGAACACCTGAACCTGCGCCTCGTAAATCTCGGGGCGGGCGTCGGAGGCGTCGCCGCCGGTGCGCAGCCGTTCGCTCAGCCGGCGGCGGATGGTCGCTTCCTCCGCCTGGCACTCCAGGCAGAGGAAGCGGGCGCCCATCTCCTCGGCTAGCGCCCGTGCCTTCTGGCGCTGGTCGCGTCGTCCGAAGGTCGCGTCCAGCAGGACCGAGCGCCCCTGGGCCAGGAGCGCCCGCCCGCGCTCCAGCATGGCGTCGTAGGTGCGGGCGGTAAAGGCGGGTGAGTAGATACCGCGCTCGAACGGCTCGAAGCGGTGCTCCTCCGGTTCCAGGCCGGCCAGTTCCTTGCGCACCACGTCCGAAGAGATGACGGGCGCGTCCAGGGCCTCACCCAAAGAGCGGGCGATGGCCGTCTTGCCGGTGGCCACCAGGCCGCAGGTGATGATGAGGGCCGGCGGCGGCTGGGCAGCGGCGTAGCGGCAGGCCAGGCGGAAGTAGGCGCGTGCGGCTTGCCGGGCTTCTCGGCGCTCTGCCGGGCGCACCTCGGGCTGGGTGAGCCTGAACCCCTCCACCTTGCCTCGAACCGCGGCGCGGTAGCATTTGTAGAAGTCGATGAGCTCCAGCATTTGCGGGTCGCCCGCCGCCCGGGCGTAGGTCTGCACCAAACGCTCGGATAGGTCGGGGCGGCCGTGGTAGTCCAGGTCCATGGCCAGGAAGGCCACGTCGGAGGCTACGTCCGAGTAGCGAAAGCGGCGGTTGAACTCGATGCAGTCGAAGATGCATACGCCGTCCGTGAAACAGACGGCGTCCAGGCGGATGTCGCCGTGGCAGTCGCGGATCCGTCCCTGGCGGACGCGCTCCTCCAGCAGCGCGCGCCGCCGGATCGAGAAGCTGCGCACGTAGGCCCGCAGGTAGCGGTCCTGCTCGGCGGTGATCGTGTCGTCCAGGTAGGGCTCCCACTGGCGGAAGTTCTCCTGCCAATTGCCGTCGATGACCGCCAGCGAGCCGTAACGGTCGATGCGCGGCCCCGTCTCCGAGCGGGCGTGGAAGTCGGCCAGGCGACGGGCCACCGTGTCCACCATGGTCGGCGAAACACGGCCGTCGGCCAGCAGACGGTCCATCATGCGCAGGGCGGGCAGGCGGCGCATCTTCACCGCGTACTCCAGCGTCTTGCCGCGACCCTCCACCCGCACCCGCCGCCCTTCGCCAGCCATGCGCACCACACCCAGATACGTATCGGGACAGAGGCGGCGGTTCAGCAGCACCTCCTGCTGGCAGTAGTAGCGGCGGCGGGCAAGCGTCGTGAAGTTCAGGAAGCCGAAGTCCACCGGCTTCTTCACCTTGTACACGAAGTCGCCGGCCAGGAACACGTACGAGATGTGGGTCTGAACCAGCTCCACCGTATCCACTGGGTGCGGATAGGCGGAGGGCTCCAGCAGCCCTCGGATCAGCTCCGGCAGCTCCCCTCGCGGCATGGCCTCCTCCGGCCGGTAGTATAGCACCGCCTTCTGGCCCGCCGTATACTGCCGTCGAGGGACGATGCGAGAAGCGAAGGTGGCGACCTGCTTCCTGCTGCGCCGCGCGGCCGGCGGCGACGAAGTGCTACTGCTGCGCCGCAGCCAGCAGGTGGGCACATATCGCGGGCGCTGGGCGGGCGTCAGCGGCTACCTGGAAGAAGCCGCCCCCCTGGCCCAGGCCTATCGCGAGGTGGAGGAAGAAGCGGGGTTGACGCGCGAGGATGTGAGCCTCCTGCGAGCCGGCGAGCCCCTGGAGGTGGTAGACTCCGAGGCCGGCCGGCGCTGGATCGTCCATCCGTTCCTGTTCGAGGTAAAGCCGGACGCCCAAGTGCGGGTCGACTGGGAGCACACGGAGGCCCGCTGGGTGCGGCCTGAAGAGGTGCTCGCCTTCGACACCGTCCCTCAGCTCGCCGAGGCGCTGATGCGCGTCTACCCGCTGCAGCGGCCATGAAGGACCCCTCTCCCTGGCAGCGACGCCCGCTGCCTGATATACTGCCCGTCGAGATGTTTCGCCGCCTGCTGCTGGCCGGACTCGCCGGGCTGACCCTCGTCCTCGCCGCCTGCGGCGGCGGGGGCGGAGGAGAGCCGACCGCCAGCCCAACGCCTGCCGCCACCGCCACACCGCCGGTAGTGGCCGTGCCGACCCCGCCCAGCGAGTTCGCCGCCTATCCCGATGCCATCGCTGCCTACCTGACGGAGACCGAGGGGTCGTCGTCCTGCCTGGCGGAGCTGTTCGCAGCCTGGGACATGCCCGAGCCGACGTTCGGCCCTCCCTGCGCCGCAGCCGACCTGGACGGCGACGGCCGCGACGAGTACGTGGTGCGCATCGCCGACGCTGCCACCACGGGGCCGCCGCTGGGCGGCACACCGCCGGCAACCGCCGAAGCCGCGTCTTACGGCGGCGACATCCTCATCCTGGACGACAGCGGTGGCGGGTACGAGGTCGTGTATCGCGCCAGCGTTCGGGGTGCGGACACCACGCCGGCAACTGGCTTCCTCAATCCCACCATCCTGGGCTCGGACGACTACAACGACGACGGCAAGGCCGAGGCGGCGTTCACCGGCAGCGAGTGCGGGGCCCACACCTGCATGACGTCGGTGTTTGTGATGGGCTGGGACGGGAGCCAGTACAGCGACTTTTTCGCAGAGCCGGTGGCGCAGCCCTGGACGCAACCCTCAGAGATCACCTTCGAGGACCTGGACGCTGACGGCGTTCAGGAGATCCGGGTCCCGGCGGGCACGGTCTCTTCGGTGGGGGCCGGCCCCCAGCGGAACAGCGTCCTCACCTACGACTGGGACGGCACGAGTTTCGTGCTGACGAATACGCGGCATGCCGCGTCGGACTATCTGTACTTCGTGGTGGTGGACGCCGACGCCGCCTACGCCGCGGGCAACCCGGCCAGCGCCACCTCCCTCTACCGAAAGGCGGCCGAGGATACCAGCCTCAAGGACTGGAAGGAGGAAATCGGCGCCCGCGACCGCGACGAGCTCGTCCCCTACGCCCGCTTCCGCCTCTATTTGACCCAGATGACCCTCCTTCCCACCACCGATGTGGACACGGCCCTGATCCTGGTGGGGTCCATCGAAGCGCTGGCGCAGGAGTTCCCGAACAGCCTCCACGCCCAGGCCGCCCAGCGCTTCGGCGACGCCTACCGCCGGCAACAGACGCCCCAGGCAGGCTTGACCGCGGCCTGCATCGCCTTCACTTCTTTCCTGGAGGAGCGCCGCAGCGAGTTTGACGACGCTTGGGACTACGGCTACGCTAACCCCAAGCCTGAGCCCGATCAGCTCTGTCCTCAATAGGCCCGGCGGCGGCAGCACCAGCGCCGCCCTTGCAATTCTTTCGAATCTCTGCCAAAATTGGCTAAAGTGCTTGTATTTCCGCCGTCGACGAAGGCTGGCCTCCCATGACCGACGGCAAACACCCCTCGCGACCCTTCCTCCTCGCGGGGAGCCTGCTGGCGGGGCCGGCGGTGGCCTTCGCGGCTGGCATCGCCCTCGTGGGCCGCGACGTCCAGGGCCCGGTATTCGCCCTCTTCATCCTGGGCCCTCTGGCCCTGGTGGGCTGGGCAGGCTTCGCCGTAACGATGGCTTTGGGCGCCAGCCGGGGACGGGCGGCCAGCACGCTCCTGGCGGCCGCCTTGACGTCCGTCGCCTTCATGGCCGGCGCGCTGGGTACGTTCGTGCCTTATGCCGCCGGCTGGGGCGATCACGAGCTCGACCTCTACGGCCAGGACTCGAACTGGCGGCAGTTCCTGTGGATTATGCTGACCGTGTCCAGCTTCTGGGGCGCTCTGGCCGGAGCGGGGGCCGGCTTCCTGGTGTGGTTCTTCCGTTCCACACGGACAAGACCTGCCTGAAGACGGCAAGGCCGGTCGCCTGCTATCCTAGACGGAGAGGCTTAGAGGATGCCCAAAGCGAAGGTCGACGACATCCAGCTCTACTACGAAGAGCACGGCCAGGGCGAGCCGCTCCTGCTCATCATGGGCCTGGGCGCCAGCACCCTGAGTTGGAGCGAGCAGATCCCGACCTTCGGCCGCGAGTTCCGCGTCATCGCCTTCGATAACCGCGGCGCCGGCCGGAGCGATAAGCCGGCCGTGCGTTACACCATCGCCCTCTTCGCAGATGACACCGCCGGCCTCATGGACGCGTTGGGCATCGACTCGGCCCACGTCTACGGCCAGTCGATGGGGGGCTTCATCGCCCAGGAGCTTGCCCTCCGCCATCCCCAGCGGGTGCGGACGCTGGTCCTGGGCTCCACCAGTTGCGGCGGCCGCCACGCCGTCGCCGCTTCGCCGGAGAACCTGGCCGGCATCGGCATGATGAACGTGCTGGCCCCGCGCGAGGCGGCGGAGAAAGGACTGCCCTTGCTCTACAGCGGGGAGTTCATCGCCCGCCACCGTGATGCCCTTATCCAGCGCTCCCTGCGCGAGGCGGAGCTGCGCCCGCCCCCCGACGCCTTCGGACGGCAGGTCCAGGCGGCCATCCGCCACAAAACTTTCGACCGTCTGGCAGACATCCGCTGCCCTACTCTGGTGATCACCGGCGGCGACGATAAGCTCGTGCCGGCCGACAACTCGCGCATCCTGGCGGAGCGAATTCCGTGCGCAGAGCTGGCCGTGTTGCCCGGCGCCGGCCACGGCTACTTGGTGGAGAAGGCGGCGGAGTCCAACGCCATCGTCCTGGAATTCCTGCGCCGCCATCGGACAGCGGCGACCAAACCCGCCGCAAGCGGTTTAGTTCCGGGCTAACCCATGCCCCGTTTCTTTACCGTCGAAGAAGCCAACCTGGAGCTGCCCCGCCTGCGCCAGTGGCTCCCTCGCCTCCAGGCCAGGCGGCGCCGCCTGGACGTGGTGCAGCACAAGCTGGGAGAGCTGACCTTGAAGGCTGCTGCCAATGGGAACCTGTTGGAGGAGGAGGTGCACGCCACCCAGCGGGAGGCTAAGCGCCTGACCGAGGAGTTCGACAAGCTCATCGCTAAGATCAACGACCTGGGCTGTGAGATCAAGGACATCGAGCAGGGGCTGGTGGACTTCCCCGCCCTGCGTGAGGGTCGTGAGGTCTACCTCTGCTGGCGGCTGGGCGAAGAAGAGGTCGCCTTCTGGCATGAGCTGGACGCCGGCTTCGGCGGCCGCCAGCCCCTGTAGCGCCGAGCCGTGCCCCCCGTCACCGCTCACGCCCAGCGCATCGCTCACGGCTACGGCAACAGCCGCCGCTACCTGGCCCTGGCCCTGGCCCTCGAAGGGCCGGTGGACTATGTGGAGGCCGACGTCTGGTACCAGGGCGATCGCGTGGCCGTCCGCCACGAGCGCAGGCTCGGGCCGCTCCCCATCCTCTTCGACGAGAAGCACAAGGACCACATTGGGCACGGGCCCGGCCGCTACGGCCTGTCCCTGGGCCGGTGGTACGTCAAGCTCCAGATCAGAACCCTCTACCTGGAGGACATATTGGCTCTGGCCCGCGGCCAGCGCCCCCTCTTAGTGGACGTGAAGTGGAGCCCCGGCGGCCGCCAGTCCGCCTTTGCCCGAGCCCTGGCTCAGACTGTCCGGCTGGCCG
>Ga0315275_10001475_pt1 | contig 20778 bp, 8 predicted proteins | sample YL17G03_0_MG_FD_205557 | JGI IMG/M metagenome (GOLD analysis project Ga0315275, IMG submission 205557) | Sediment microbial communities from Yellowstone Lake, YNP, Wyoming, USA - YL17G03_0 | ecosystem: Environmental > Aquatic > Freshwater > Lake > Sediment | place: USA: Wyoming | collected...
TCCGCACCTCAGATAATGGAAAAGAGATATTCAAATGTTTACTCTTCATTTGCTGATCACTGGAATTATGATGATGTCAGTGAAGATTGCCTTAGATTAAATGTTTTTACACCTGCAATAAATGATGGTAAGAAAAGGCCGGTAATGGTCTGGCTTCATGGCGGCGGATTTGTGAACGGTAATGGGATTGAGCAGGACGGTTATAATGGAGAGAATTTCTGCCGTAAGGGAGATGCAGTATTCGTTTCGGTGAACCACAGGCTTGGTCCGCTTGGATTCACAAACCTTTCAGCTGTAGGCGGTGAGAAATATTCTGTCTCTGGCAATGTTGGAATGCTTGATCTTGTTGCAGCTCTCGAATGGGTGAGAGATAATATTGCCAACTTTGGAGGAGATCCGGGGAATGTTACAATAATGGGCCAGTCGGGCGGCGGAGCAAAAGTAACAACGCTTACAGCCATGCCTTCGGCAAAAGGATTATTCCACAAGGCAGTTGTTCTCAGCGGAGCAGGAACAAAGTCTGGAGAGAAGGAATATTCGGAGAAGCTGGGCGAATTTGTTCTTAAAGAAGCCGGTTTTACTGCAAATCAGATTGATAAGCTTCATGAAATATCGTGGCTTGATTATATTAATGTAGCAAACAGGGCTTCAGCGAAGCTGGCACAGGAATCGGGTCCTTCAACTTCAGGAATGCGCAGGGGATTTAATCCGGTCGTTGACGGGGTTGTTCTTCCCCAGCATCCGTATTACCCTGAAGCATCACCCTCATCGGCAGATGTCCCGATGATAATATGCTCGACAATGAATGAACAGGCACCAAGCCGTACAATGCCAGAACTGGAAAATATAACTCTGGATAAGGTGGCTGAAAATATCAAGACAAGAGCAGGGTTTGGTGCCGGATTCGGAGAAAAAGCGGGAGAGGTGGTTGAAGCATATGCAAAGGCATTTCCTGACAAAAAGCCTGTAGAGATCTGGTCGATGATAAGCGGCAACCGTCAGAGTGTTATTGCTCTTGCGGATGCCAAATCAAAACAGTCACCTCCTGTTTATGTTGCCTGGTTCTGCTGGCAGCCTCCGCTCTTTGACAACCGTATGCGTGCTTTCCATTGTTCCGATATCTGCTTCTGGTACTATAACACCGACCTTATGCTGACACATACAGGCGGTGGTTCAAGACCACGATTATTATCTGAAAAGATGTCAGGTGCACTGCTTCAGTTTATGAGAACCGGTAACCCTGACGGAGGAGGTTTGCCTTCCTGGTCAAAATACACTTCTGAATACGGCGAGGTTATGGTGCTGGATGATGTAAGTGAAGTCAAGAATGATCCTGACCGGGAAGCCAGGAAGGCTTTACCAATAGTAAAATGAAAATAAATATCAATAATTATAGGATCATGAAAAACAATTTAATCCTTATTAGCCTGTTTATTATGACAGGATTATTCCTAAATGCCCAGACAGCAAAAAAAACAGATCCACAATTAGGGAAAGATCCTCTTACCAAAGTGATTTCTGCCATGACTCTTGAAGAAAAAGTTAATTTGGTTGTCGGTCAAGGTATGAGGATGCCCGGAGCTCCGCCTGAAATTTCGAAGGCTATAGAACAAATGGGCCCTGTGGTAGGACAGACCCAGGAGCAGGTATCCGGAGCTGCCGGGACAACTTATGCAATCCCGCGGCTGGGGATCCCCTCCGTCGTGGTTGCTGATGGTCCTGCAGGGTTAAGGATCAGTCCAACCCGCCAGAATGACAAGGCAACATATTATTGTACTGCTTTCCCGGTTGCCACCCTTCTTGCCTCTACCTGGGATGTTGACCTGGTAAATAAGGTTGGACAGGCGATTGGTAATGAAGTGCTTGAATACGGAGTTGATGTATTGCTCGGCCCCGGAATGAATATTCACAGGAATCCCCTCTGCGGACGGAATTTTGAATATTATTCCGAAGATCCATATGTTACGGGCAAAATGGCTGCATCAATGGTAAACGGGGTTGAATCTCAAGGTGTAGGCACCGCCCCTAAGCATTTTGCAGCAAACAATGCCGAGACAAACCGCAACGCCCTGAACACAATTGTAAGCGAAAGGGCTCTGCGCGAGATTTATCTTAAAGGTTTCGGTATGATGGTTGAGGTAGCCCAGCCATGGACCGTTATGTCATCCTATAACCTGATAAACGGCACCTATGCTCCGGAGAGCTATGATTTACTGACTAAGGTCCTCCGCAATGACTGGGGATTTAAGGGTTTTGTAATGACTGACTGGTTCGGAGGCAGAGATGCAGTAGCTATGATGAATGCCGGAAATGATCTCCTTATGCCTGGGAATCCGAATCAGAACAAGGCAATCCTTGAAGCAGCCAAAGCAGGAAAGCTTGATATAAAAGTCCTTGACAAAAATGTGGAAAGGATTCTTAACATAGTGCTTCAATCTCCAAAGTATAAAGGATATAAATTTTCAAATAAGCCTGATCTGAAAGCTCATGCTCAGGTAACGCGTCGGGCAGCTGCCGAAGGGATGGTCCTTTTAAAGAATGATAATTCAGTTCTGCCACTTTCGGGTACTATTAAAAAGATAGCTGCATTCGGGAATACTTCTTATGATATTATAACAGGAGGAACAGGCAGCGGAGATGTAAATGAAGCATACAGTGTCGCTCTGGTTGAAGGATTGCAGAATGCGGGGTTATCGGTCGACGAAAATCTTAAGGTTTTTTATGAGGCATATTTGAAAACTGCCAAAGCTGGCAGGCAAAGAAGCCGTGGTTTTATGATGGGATCGGTACCGGTTTCTGAATTAACAATTAATTCTGACATCGTCAACAGCCTTGTAAATACAACAGATGCTGCAATAATTACAATCGGCAGAAACTCAGGCGAGGGTAACGACCGCAAGGAGGGGGAAGGAGATTTTCTTCTCACCGCGGTTGAAAAGGATCTTATCAATTCTGTTACTTCAGTCTATCATTCAAAAGGGAAGAAGGTTGTCGTGATCCTGAATGTGGGTGGCGTTATGGAAACTGCAAGCTGGAAAGATATTCCGGATGCAATTCTGCTGGCCTGGCAGGCCGGTCAGGAGACCGGGAATTCAATTGCTGATATTCTGGTTGGCAAGGTTACCCCGTCTGGTAAACTTGCCTCCACTTTTCCTGTGAATTACAAGGATGTCCCCTCGGCCTCTAATTTCCCCGGCAAAGTTATCGGACAGACTAAGTCTCAAGCTGATAAAGAGCCAGATATGGCGGCCGCATTTATGCGTCCCCAGTCTGCTGAAGTAATTTATGAGGAAGGCATATATACAGGTTACAGGTATTTCACAACTTTCAATGTTCCTGTTTCCTATGAATTTGGATATGGTCTTTCTTATACAACATTTGATTATTCAAACCTTAAACTCAGCTCAACAAAATTCGGCAGCAAGATAACAGCGACTATCGAAGTTAAAAATTCAGGTAAGAATGATGGAAAGGAAGTTGTTCAGCTTTATCTGACTGCTCCGGGAAAACAGGTTGATAAGCCTGAAATGGAATTGAAAGGATTTAAAAAGACAAATCTATTAAAACCTGGTGAATCACAAATCATTAGCTTTGATATTTCTAAAAAGGATCTCGCTTCCTTTAATCCGGGGATCTCTTCCTGGACAGCTGAAAAAGGAGCTTATACTGTAAAGATAGGGGCATCATCAAAAGAAATAAAGCAGACAGCTATATTTAATCTCGGAAACGATATTGTTGTTAAAAAGGAGTCTTCTGCACTGTTACCAAAAGGAAAAATCAATGAGTTGAAACCACATTGAGCCTGAGGAATGCAACCGTAATCTGTATGTTTCAGTGAAAGAAATTCCTATGGCACCGAATACCCCTGATATTACTGGTAATTAAGCATATCAGGAAATCGTTCATTCGCGTATGATTTCCTGATATTGGTCAAATTAAATATCTGTTGACTAAAATATTTTATAATTTAGCTTATAATGTTAGTTTGCAATGCCTGGCTCATTGGAGCAATGTTTCCTGATTCTCCGTTTTTAAGGCAGTAGTTTTATAAGCGTAATTTGATGTGGAAACATAAGGTTTCTGTACGATTTTTGAAGTGAATTTTATTTAATGAATAAATGAAAAGGTGTAAATTAGATTGTTTTTCAATAAATCAACTAAAAAGACCTAATTCTTAAAGTAATATCTGATGAGGTATATAAAGGTTTTATTGTTTTTTGCAGTCTTTTTATTATCAACAAATTATGTAAGGGCTCAGGCTGCCTGTATCACGCTATCTTCTGGGGTCGGAACGGATGATCAGAAAGTATGTATTAATACCCCGATTACAAATATCATCTATACTCTTGGGGTTGGCGTTTCGTCAGCCACTATAACACCAACCTTGCCTCAAGGGGTTAATGGAGTATTTAGTCCCGGTTTTTTTGTTATCAGCGGAACGCCTACACTTGCCGGGAGTTTTAGTTATACAATAACTACGGTCGGGATTTGTACTTTGCCGAATCAAGCTAATGGCAGTATAACAGTTACTGCTTTACCATCAGCAACAATTTCTTATACCGGATCTCCCTGGTGTAGTAATATAGGAGTCCAGAATGTAACTTTAACCGGGACAACAGGTGGTATCTTTAGTGCGGCACCTGCAGGATTGAGCATTAATGCTTCTACAGGAGCCATAACTCCTGGTATAAGTACAGCTGGGACCTACACTGTAACCTACACAATACCTGCAGCAGGCGGTTGTGGAATTTTTACGACTTCGACCTCGATTACCATTACCACGTTGCCGACAGCTACAATTTCTTATGCCGGCAATCCATACTGCGCAACACTTTCAACCCCGCAACCAGTTACTTTGACAGGTACACCGGGTGGAGTTTACACTTCTGCACCTGCAGGCTTGAGCATTAATTCAGCTACAGGAGCAATTACTCCAAGTACAAGTGCAGCTGGGACCTATACGGTTACGTACACCATAGCAGCAGCAGGAGGATGCTCGGTTGTTACAGCAACTACTTCAGTTACCATTGCCACTTCGCCGACAGCGATAATTACCTATGCGGGAAATCCATTCTGCAAAACACTTGTAACAGGACAGCCTGTTACACTTACAGGTACGCCAGGCGGAACTTATAGTGCTTCACCTTCGGGGCTGAGTATTTCGGTGACGGGAGCTGTTACGCCAAGTACAAGCACAGCAGGGACGTATATAGTGACCTATTCTGTAACAGTTGCAGGCTGCGGAGTCGCAACCGCCACCACATCGGTTACAGTAACAACTTTACCTGCAGCAACATTCAATTATTCAGGTACACCTTATTGCAGCAATGAAGCTGATCCATTGCCAACCTTTACCGGGGGTGGAGTAGCAGGGACATTTTCTTCTACGGCGGGCTTGGTATTTATAAATACAGCAACAGGGCAGGTTGACCTGTCAGCAAGTACCGCCGGATTATATACAGTGACCAATACCATTGCAGCAGCCGGCGGATGCGGAATTGTAACCGGTACTGCATTGATAACTATTACAGCCCTGCCTGTCGCAACCTTCATTTATTCAGGTACACCGTACTGCAGTAATGAACCTGATCCTTTGCCGACCTATATCGGAGGCGGAGCAGCCGGAGTATTTTCATCAACGGCAGGACTGGTCTTTATAAGTACGATGACCGGACAGGTAGATTTATCAGCCAGTACAGTGGGAACCTATACAGTTGTAAATACGAGAGCAGCAACAGGTGAGTGCGGTGTTGTAAGTGCATCAAGCAATATTACAATTACTGAACTGCCTGTAGCCACTATCTCGTATGCAGGAAATCCATTCTGTAATACAATTGCAGGTATCCGACCGGTAACACACACAGGTACACCTGGTGGTATTTACAGTACGGCACCTGCAGGATTGACAATTAATTCCGCAACCGGAGCTATCACTCCGGGTACAAGTACAGCCGGAACCTATACTGTGACCTACACGATTGCCGCAGCAGGAGGTTGTGGTATTGTCACAGCAACGACCATTGTTACCATCAACCCCACTCCTTCAATAATCATTGCAAACCCGGCAGCAGTATGTTCACCAGCAACGGTAGATCTTACAGCCCCGGCAATAACAGCAGGTTCTACACCCGGACTTACGTATACATATTGGACAGATGCGGCAGCAACTATATCTTATCCCACCCCATTAACAGCCACTGCAGGAACATATTACATAAAGGGAACAACGATATCGGGCTGTTTTGATATTAAGCCTGTTGTGGTTATAGTTAATCAGTCACCAACTGCGACGGCGTCAAATGACGGACCTGTATGCGAGGGATCACTTTTAAGCCTTGTTGGTGGTCCATCAGGAATGAAAGCTTATGCCTGGACCGGACCTAATGGTTTTATTTCCAATCTCATGAGCCCAATAGTTTCGGCTTCTGCGACATTAGCGATGGCAGGTGTCTATACCCTCAGGATTACAAATGGCTCAGACTGCCAGGATACTGCCACAACAAGAGCCTTTGTCTATAGAGTGCCCGTTTCAAATGCAGGTGCCGGGGGAACAGAATGCGATCTGAATTTTGCTTTGAATGCATTACCAAGTGTAGGAATTGGTACATGGACTCTGGTCACAGGTCCGGGGACGGCTCAATTTACGCCGAATGCAAATTCACCATCTGCCACCGTAATGGTTTCGGTATATGGAACATATATATTCAGATGGACTGAAACTAATGTGACCTGTTCCAGCAGTTCAGTAGTTACGGTGAATTTTTACCAGCAACCCCTCGCCAATGCCGGTCCAGGAGGTAATGAGTGCGACCTGAACTTTATGCTTAATGCTGTTCCAAGTATTGGCATTGGGACATGGACAATGACCAGTGGTACAGGCACAACAGCTTTCATTCCCGGTGCAAATTCCCCCTCTGCAACTGTGATTGTATCTGAATACGGAACCAAAGAATTCACCTGGATTGAGGCCAATGGTCTATGTGCTGATAATTCTGTAGTTATTGTTAATTTCTTCGGACAGCCGGTTGCCAATGCCGGGTCAGGAGGAAACAACTGCGGACTTGATTTTAATCTTAGAGCCCTGCCGAGTCTGGGTACAGGAACATGGACCATTGAAAATGGGCCGGGGAGTGCAACTTTTAGTCCTGATGCCCATTCTTTTGCAGCAAAAGTTTCGGTTACAGCTTATGGGACATATGTTTTCAGGTGGACGGAGTTAAATGGCACTTGTTCAAATAGTTCAACCGTGTCAGTGACATTTTTTCAGCAGCCCTCAGCGAATGGCGGGCCCGGAGGAGATGAATGCGATCTGAATTTTGTGCTAAATGCAGTTCCCGGAACTGGAACCGGAACGTGGTCAAAGGTAAGTGGTCTGGGAAATGCAACATTCAGTCCTAACGTACATCAATCAAACGCAACAGTTACCGTAAGTCAGTTTGGAGCTTACGATTTTGCCTGGACAGAAGCAAATAGCCTGTGTACTTCTTCCGATATTATAAGAGTAACATTTCATAATGTTCCCCAGGTGAATGCAGGGGCAGATTTACTGCTATGCAAGGGCAGGAGTATCCAACTCAGTGCTTCCGGAACCGGATCTTTTGTGTGGTCGCCTGCAAGCCCGCTCAATAATCCAAATATTTATAATCCTGTCGCCTCACCTGATGCAAGCACAACGTTTACTGCCACTCTGACTGATCCATGGGGATGTAAGAACAGTGATCAGGTTAATGTTGAGGTCAGGGTTCAACCAGTTGCCAATTCTGGTCCCGATCAGGAACTTGATTTTCTTTTCGAAACTAACCTGCAAGCTAATGCTCCTGGCACGAATCAGACAGGAGTTTGGACTCTCGTTGAGGGCGAAGGCCATATATCAGATATCCATAGCGCCACTTCACATGTCAGTGATCTCTCGCTTGAGACAAACAGTTTTTTGTGGACTATCACCAATGGAGTATGCCCTGCATCTGCAGATACTGTGCATATTAAAGTTAAAAACCTGTTGATTCCGACATTAATAACTCCCAATCTGGACGGCAGCAATGACTTTTTTGTAATCAGGGGCATAGAAACTATGGGTAAAACGTCACTATCAGTATTTAACAGATGGGGAGCCAGGGTATATGAGAAAAATGATTATGACAATAGCTGGGACGGCGTTGATGACAAAGAAAATCCGCTCCTGGAAGACACTTACTTTTATATCCTGAAACCCGAGAAAATGAAGGTTATTAAAGGTTATGTTGTGATAAAAAGATAAGACGGATTGAGATGAAAGGATTTATCATATTCATTTCCATTTTCTCACTGATGCTGTTATCGGTAACTGAAACTTACACCCAGCCGGTATGGGTTAGGGGAACACCCTCAGTGGCATCGACCGGGCCTTTATCTATTACTTTAAATTATGGGATCAATGTTACAGGAATAGTATATATAGTAGTTTATAACTATAACAATACCACAATTTATTCCTCCTCAACCATAAGAACCAGGGCTCAACAGGCTCCCAGCGGCTCTGTTGTAGCAACAGCTTTTCCTTCAGTGAAAAGCGCAGATGTCGGAAAGATTCTTCAGATTGTTTTGAATTTAAAAGATCCTAATCAGATACATACTGTTTATATAGTAGCAGATGACAGCAAGCGAGTACTTCAGGCATCTCCTGTAAGGCTGAATGCAACCACACTTCCCTGTCCTTCAGCAGACGCAGGTTCAGGAGGAAATGAATGTGACAGGAATTTTGTCCTTAATGCCATACCTGTTTTCGGAACAGGAATCTGGACCAAGGTTTCCGGTCCGGGTAATGCTGCCTTCTCACCCAATGCAAACACTCCAGCTGCAACAGTAACCGTCACATTGTATGGAACATATGTTTTCACATGGACCGAAACCCAGGGTGTCTGCAAATCGAGCGATGACATTACTGTCAATTTCTTTCAGCTACCGGTTGCAAATGCAGGCAGCGGTGGTAATGAATGTGATCTTGATTTTATCCTTAAAGCTGTTTCAGGTTCTGCTGATTTCCAGGGTTCCTGGTCGATGACAAGCGGAACAGGAACAGCGACATTCTTACCAAATGCAAGCAGTCCGACCGCGACAGTTACAGTTTCTGAATACGGTTCGAAAATCTTTACCTGGACTGTTACAAATGGTCCCTGCTCAGTCAGTTCAAGTGTAACAGTAAATTTCTACCGGCAGCCGGCGGCCAATCCAGGTCCGGGGGGTAATAACTGCGGACTTATATTTTATTTCAATGCTGTACCAAGTTCCGGAACAGGAACATGGACAAGAGTAAGTGGTCCGGGTACCGCAACATTCAGCCCAAATAACCATGATCCTAACGTAAAAGTAACAGTAACCGCTTACGGGACATATGTTTTCAGATGGACCGAAGTTAATGGACCTTGTACAGGCAATGCCACAATAACAGTTGGCTTCTTTGAACAGGTTTCCGCAAATGCTGGAAATGGCGGCGATGAATGTGACCTTAATTTTGTCCTGAATGCTGTTCCGAGGACCGGGACGGGAACATGGACAAAGGCTGGAGGACCGGGAAATGCAACGTTTAGTCCGAATGCTCATCAGTATAATGCAACCGTCACAGTTACTCAATCAGGATCATATGATTTTGCCTGGACCGAAGTAAATTATAATTGCAGCTCAGTTGATATAATTCGTGTGGTTTTCCATGCTCCCCCGGCAGTAAATGCCGGACCGGATGCCGCTGTATGCAGAGGAAGCAGTATAAGGCTTCAGGCTGAAGGTTCAGGGACATTTCTTTGGAGTCCGGGAAACCTGCTGAATAATCCTGCTATCCAGGATCCTGTTGCCACACCTTCCGCAACTACAGTTTTCACTGTTACACTAACGGATCAGTGGAAATGCAAGAATAGTGACCGGGTAACCATTGAAGTCAGGGAAAAACCGGTTGTAAATGCAGGCCCGGATCAGATCCTTGATTTCCTTTTCGAGACAACACTGGAAGCTACTGCCTTAAATAGTTATGAAACAGGAGAATGGGAAATCCTTACCGGTACCGGTACATTGTCCGATAAAAATAGTAACAAGACCAATGTAACGGAATTAGCGCTTGGAGAAAATTATATTCTCTGGAGTGTGACCAACGGTGTGTGTACTGCATCATCTGATACTGTCCTTATTAAGATAAATGAATTGATCATTCAAACATTACTTACACCCAATGATGATGGCAATAATGACCTCTTTATTATCAGAGGGCTTGAGTCACTCGGTAAGACCAGGTTAAATATTTTCAACAGATGGGGTGCCACTGTCTATGTCGATAATAATTACACGAATGGCTGGGACGGGAGGGACAATAATGGAAATATGCTGCAGGATAATACTTATTTTTATGTTCTGAGACCTGAAAAGATAGCAACAATCAAAGGTTATATTGTAATTAAACATTAAAATGAAGAAGATAATTAAGATACTTTTTCTACTTATGATTCCTGTAAGTGTTTCTGGTCAGTTGACCCCTCTCACAAGTCAATATGTGCTTAATCCGTTGCTGCTGAATCCTGCTTCGGCTGGGAACAGGGGAGTGCTTAATGTTGCTGCATTTTACAGGAAGCAATGGGTAGGAGTAAAGGGATCCCCTGAAACAATGACACTTACGGCCGATGCTCCTTTCAATGATGACAGAATGGGATTGGGACTCAGCGTTGTTAGCGATAAAATCGGAGTTACCAAGGAGACGCAGTTCAGGACCAGCTATTCTTACAAGATCAATGTGGGTAAAGGAAATCTGTCTTTCGGATTGGGGGCAGGTCTGATTGTAACAAATACAGCATGGTCCAGACTGATAGTTCTCGATCCTGAAGAAGATATTCTTTTAGTTGATACAAAAGGTTTTGTTGTTCCGGCTTTCAGTTTCGGAACCTATTATTATGATCAGAGATACTTTGCAGGATTTTCCATACCTAAACTGCTTGGGTATAAATACAATTTTGAAAAGAACAAATATGTTATTGATAATAATATGAGTGAATATTATTATTTATTAAATACAGGCTATCTTTTTGATCTTTCATCCAATCTGAAATTCTTACCTTCTGCGCTTATTGTTTTTTCTCCGGGCGATAAAATCCTCTACGACATTAATGCCCATTTAAGGGTTATGGATCGTTTCTGGCTTGGAGCTTCCTACCGGAACAATCGCGCAATTTCAGGGATGTTCCAGTTTCAGCTGACTGATCAGATCAAATTTGCCTACACATATGACTATGATTTTGCCAAATTGCAAACATTCAGTTCAGGTTCGCATGAGATAATGCTCAGGTACGAATTCCGTTACAAAGTTGAAGCTATAAGTCCCTTGAATTTCTAATTTCTCGTCATGAAAATAAAATATATCTCAGGTATTCTGGCTGCATTGCTTTTTCCTCTGGTTGTTTTGGGACAGCCAGAAACCTATACAGTCACGATTGCCAGATTCAATTCAAACAAAAGTGATGAATTTTCCCCTGTCTATTATAGAAACGGAATTGTCTTCTGTTCAAACAGTAACCGGAATCTGTTCGCAAATTATCTGACACCTGAAAACAAGGGACTTTTAAAAATCAACTTTGCCGATACAGCTTCAGGGAAAGTGAGACTATTCTCAAAAAATCTGAGAACCCGGTTTAATGACGGACCTGCCTCATTCAGCAAAAACGGTGATACTATCTACTTTTCAAGAAACCTGAAAGTTGACGTAGATATTGCCGAAAACTCCCCCAGGAACAAACTTGGCATTTTTACTGCAGTACTGGAAAATAATGACTGGGGAAAAATCCTTGATATAAGATTTAACACCGAATACTTTAATATTACAACCCCTTATATTTCTCCTGATGGTAAGAGACTTTTTTTTGCATCCGATAATCCAGACGGTATAGGCGGTACCGATATATATTATTGCGACTGGAAAGGTGAATACTGGGGCGATCCTGTTAATATGGGTTCTCAGATTAATACCGCCGGGAATGAATCGTACCCTTTTGTGAACAGGGAAGGAGGGTTGTTCTTTTCATCTGACGGTCAACCCGGACTGGGAGGGAAGGATATCTTTTACACAAAGCAATTAGATAAAAAATGGCTTCCCCCCGTTCATCTGGATGCACCAATAAATTCGAAGTACGATGATTTTGCCCTCATTGCCGATTCTGTTATGAGTAAAGGCTATTTTTCATCAAAAAGAGGCAATTCTGTTGATATCTATCAGTTTAAAACCAATATTCACCAGCTTTTTTACTGCGATAAACAAAGAACCAATCGGTATTGTTTCAATTTCTCTGATGAGGCCAAGATACCTGTTGACGGAAGGTATCTTCAGCTTATATGGAATTTTGGAGATGGAACTACAGTTATTGGACAGAATGCAGAACATTGCTTCAGGGGTCCTGGTAAATATAAAGTCAAGCTGGATGCAGTTGATAGAAAAACCGGAAAAATATTCTTTTCCAAATTATCATATGATCTTGATCTCAGGGATATAGAACAGCCTGTAATCATTTCTCCGGCTTCCGGTCTGGCCGGAGAACCGATAAATTTTGACGGAATGAAATCGAACTTCCCGGGATCTTCAATACTTAGCCATACATGGTATTTTGGGGATGGAAACAGATCAAATGGCGAAATATTGAAACATACTTACCTTGAAAAAGGAGATTATGAGGTTAAGCTTGGATTATTTGCCAGGAATAATGAAACAGGTGTAATTTATGAAGCCTGCGCATTAAAACCGATCAAAATCTTCAGTGATAAGATGGAAAAGGCAGCATTTGACTACAGGGAAATAAAGCCAGCTCCAATAATTAATATACTAGATTATGACCATGCAATAACTGAAAATATTTATTCCGCTGAAAAAAGTGCTCTTCAGGATATTGCATACAGGGTTGAAATAATTAATTCAAAAATTAGGCTTGCCCATGATGATAAGGTGTTTAAGAATGTGCCGATAAAATATTCAATAAAAGAGGGATTTCTTCCCGGTGAAAAAGTTTACAGCTATTCAATTGATGAAGAGTTGAGTCTTATGGCAACATATCCAACTTACAATGAAATAACTAGTCTGGGATTTGGGCAGGCAAGGGTTATTCTGGTTAACATAGATGATCCTGCAGCCAAAGAGTTGAATAATCTAGAGAAAGTGTTCGGAGTATCCTCTGATGTATATTTCAGGAAAAATGACTTCAGTTTGACTTCTGCAGGCACCCAGTTGCTGGACCTGATTCTCGGATTTTTATCAAAATATCCTTTGCTGAAGCTTGAGATTGCATGCCACACTGATAATGTCGGACCGGCTAACCCGAACCAGTTATTGTCCCAGAAGAGGGCTGAAGCAATGGTTAATTATCTTGTTAACAACGGGATAAGCCGGCTGCGGCTAACAGCCAAAGGATACGGGGGGACGAGACCTGTGGCTCCTAATTATCAGGAATCTGAAAGAAAAAATAACAGAAGAATTGATTTTACCATATTGTAGAATAATCCAAAACCTGCCCTGGTCAAACTTGTGATCAACCTATATAGAAATAATCAGCTTCTGGGTAAAAAGAGTAAATTCACCGGTGCCCATTTGTACTATGTAGACTCCTTGATTGAAGTCAACCGGTATTATTAACTGCCTTATCCCCGGATCAACCTTACTACTATATAAGACTTTTCCCGTCAGGCTTATGATCCTTATAAAATCAGGATTGAAGGTCGGTTCATCGATTATGATATTGATCAGTTCCCGTGCAGGATTGGGATAGATCTTTACAAAAAGATCTTCATAATCGTTTGGATTTTTGTGCTTATATCCGAAAATCCTGAATTCTGAAATATAGTTCCAGCTGTCTAATGAATTACCCTGACCAACAAGCTTTACGTACCTGAACTCCTTTTCTGCTTTTGAGGGAGGGAATTCAAATACCTGCAGATCACCTGAGAAAGCGCAAGACCTGGATTTAGTAAGAATCGGTTCCCAGTTCTCCTTATCATTTGAACCCAGGACATCAAAATATGATTCTTTTTTTTGTCCGGGTTGGAATGCCACTTTAATGTGCTGAATATTGAAAGATCCTTTTAATTCCAGAATTAACCATTGGTCTCCTCCGATTGCTGACCACATAGTGCCGATATTCCCGTCTATTACATTATAAGGGTGGTGAGGATTCTGGAAATCACCGGCTTCAACTGAGATCACTTCCGCCGTTTCAAGGCCGGGCTGATATGGAAGTATTTCAACAGGAATGGTCTTTGACTGTGCGGTTTTACCATCACTGACTGTCAGAGTGAAATCATATGTTTGTTTTATATCGACAATCGGGGCAAGAAATTCGATTACTGAGCTGTTAGTTGCAGAAACAGATATATTGTTCGGGACTTTCCATGTGAATGAAAGATTATCCTTATCTGTATCATAGCTGCCACTTGCATTCAATTCACCGACAAATCCTGAATATGTACCGGTAATGTAATTTACTACTGCCACAGGAGCCGTATTGGGAACAACAACAGGCGGCGTCACGACCACGGGTGGCGCAACTACCACAGGCGGTATAACAACCACAGGCGGTATAACAACCTCAGGAGGTATAACAACCACAGGAGGAGGTATCACTGCATTGACTTTGTTTGATACAATTTGGGCGTTTATTGATACTGCCTGTCCTCCTTCAGGTGTTTGCAGAGGATTGGAGGAAGGTTTAGTATAAGCAAGAGTTATGTTGTCTCCAAATACAACGGGAGAGGCAAGTGTAAGTAAAACCTTTGTACCAGAAACTGAGACAGAACTTATTGATCTCGCTGCAGAGTTCACAAGAACCATAAATGTAGAAACAGCCGGCGCTGTGCTGGCAAGTGCAAGACTGTAGGTCATTTCAATTACTGAAGAAGCCGCATTTTCGATAACTGCTCCAGAAAAAACAGGGACTGCAGGGGCAGGAGGAGCATTTATCCTGTTGGTTACACTCTTGGCACTTACTGATGCTGCAATTCCACCAGCGGGAGTTTGCAATGGATTTGATGAAGGTGCGGAATAAGATACTGTTACGGTATTGCCATAGGCAACCGGGCTTGAGAGTGTAAGGAGGACCTTTGTGCCTGAAACAGAAATGGTAGCTACGTTTCTTGCTGCAGAATTAACCTGTACCGTGAAAGCGGAAGCGGCAGGGACAATGTTTGCAAGGGTAAGATTATAATTTAGTTCGATTACTGACGGAGCGCCGTTTTCTATTGCGGAGCTTAAATAAACCGGGGTTTCAGGGGGAGCTGACGGATTTGGGTCAACCATAAGAACGACAGAAGTATATGGCTGCAATGTAACTGACCCTGAATATTTCGTACCCTTAACATCGACATAGCTGCCGCCGAGAGAGACTACTTTATTTGAAGTTGAAGCATTATACTCAAATCTTATTTTACTTAAATCATTGATAGCTATTTTTGATTTGCTTGAATTTGCATCCTGTCCGGTCCATGCACTCCATTCAGGTACACTTCTATATCCCTCATTGCTGCTTACAGGATACCAGTTCACAGTTGCCCTTAGGGTGCGATTATTGGGATCATTATCATTAATTGGTCTTGCATAATAATTATAATCAGCAGTTCCAAACTGACGAATATCAGCTTCACTTATTGGCGAGTTAAAGTGGACGACCTTAATTGAAGGATATTTGGAAATCATTATGTTTCCTCGAATATCTACGTTCCTAATGGGAGAATCGGGATACTCCAGAGTATTGTTTGCATGAAACTGATTTTCACGATTCGCATATAACATATTATCATATACCTTTATCTCGTGAGAGTTCTTAATATATATTCCCATGCCACAGTTAAATACTGTATTCCCTTGTATTAAAATATCCTTGTTATGATGGTCACAATAGATACCCGGTGTATTTTCATCGCCAGCAACTTCAGGCGGAACTTTTCCACCAGGTGCACCTAAGCCATTTAATATAATATTATTTGAGATTTCTGTCCCTGTCCAATAGCTACTTCCAAGGGAAGAAGTATAGATGCCTCCTGAATCATCTTTAATTAATCCCCAGCTATCGATAAGATTATTCCTGACTTTAATATTATTTCCACTAAAATCGATGCCATTGAATCCTAAATTAGTTAACCTGTTAAATTCCAGAACATGATTTGATCCATACAAACGTATTGCAATGTTTTGACCATCACCACTACCACTTAAACCAGGTATCAAACCAACTTTGTTTATTGTATTTCCATGTATGATAGCCCCGTTAAACTCTGTCTCCAGAAAGATAGCATAATTTTGAACTTCATTAATTGCATTATTCAGGATCTTTAAACCTGCAGACGTCTTCCCGGCATTATGACTCCCGTCAATAGCACAATTACCGGAATACAAAATATTGCATTCCTCTATAGTTACATAGCTGGATGAAGAAATAAAAACTGTGGAAAGATTCGCACCTTCAAAGGTTAAGTCCTTAAACGTTACATAATCTCTGCTCTGCAAACGTACGATCTCATCTAAGCTGCTTACTTTCACCACTTTTGACTGAGGATCGACTGGGCCAAAGTACATATAGAACTTTCCGTCGCTGTAATACCATTCACCGAAGGTAGTTAATGTCTCCAAATCATTTTGAATAAAATATCCGGCTCCTTTTTGAGCAGAATACTCTGATGTACTTGCATAAGTTATTGTTTGATTCGTATGATTTAGAATGCTATTTCTGTCAATAATCCAGTTATTTTTCCTTATAACTATTTCAGCTCCATCCCAATCGGGGTACGATGGCAAAGCTGCATCCGTTATTGAAGTATTATCAACATAATTATCTATAATCAGCCAGTTTGCATCCGGATATCTGCCCATAGGCATATTAACTCCATCAACAGTTACTACATTTGGTGCTGAATCAACCGAAACAGATTTTGAATAAATACCATTACGCTCGTTTGTCCATTCTGAAATAGTGGTGAATCCGCTTATGACAGGCTCTGCTCCGCTGCCATAAGCACTAATAACAATTGGACTTCCTGACAACCCGGACTTTGATATTACAAGTGTTCCATAAAATACATCACCTCTGTTAAACAGGACCCTGTCTCCGGGAAGCAGCCTTTGAAATTCTGAATTAACCTTGTTAATTGTTTTCCATGGAGAAGATGTTGATAGTCCGTTTGCCAGATCATTGCCTGATGAACTGACATAATAGTCTGTGGCCGAGGCAATAATACTTACCGAGCATAAAAACACCATCAAAACCTTCCTCATAGATGTTTTTTAATGAAAATTTTATTGACTAACAGAAGCGAATAATTGATTAACGCCACAAATTAAACGATAAAATTTTAAATTTGTTATAAAAGGTGATATTTTTTTACTGATTTCAATCAGAAGCGTGTAATGATATTTATCTCCTATTAATTTCACCCTGGTTATACGGTCGGAATCAGTATTATTCTAGATTTTTTCATGAGATAAAAGTTAGGAACTTTACTCATTTAAGAGAATATGGGAAAAGAATTATGTTGTAATAGATTAAATCAAGTGCCTCACCAAGAGTCTTTAATACCTTATTATTTTTGGAGTCACTATTTATCTGATCCGGGAGTGAAATGATCCCAATGTTACAAGCACGATCAAGGATTCTGCTGTAAGCAAGCCATGTACGACGTGAGTGAATTCCCTTCGAAACTATATTAATGCCTTTAACTTTCATTTCTGAGGATTTAAGCCATTCACGTACAGCCACAGCGCTTGCCAGGGTCCTGTTAAAGATAGTTTTTTTGATTGTTATTGCTGTTACCTTCGAGGAATCAACACCTAACTCAAACAATTTATTCCTTATTATCTGTGGATGAGAATTATAGTCATTTACTATTCTGCCGGGACCACCAATTGATCCAAAATCCAGAACTGAATTATACTGGTAGGGGATGATTATTGTTTTGTCAATTGTTACTTCCTTTACATAGAGGTCCCTGTCACCATTTTCATCAACCATATCATTGGTAAACTGAACGGTAAGTGAATCAATGTTTATCAATGATCCATGCCATCTGGCGCTTAATTTGCGTGGTTGCTCATCACAGATGAAATCAGCAATTATGGAATCATTTACATAAATATTGAAGTGACAACTGTAAATCCCTCCCATTTTACTTCTTGCAGTTATTTCAATAACATGATCCTCTTTGTTAATATCTTGAAATGTTTGGAGTCTTGGATAGAATATCAGGAATCCGTTCATTGGTACTTTGCAGAATTCCAAATCCGAAGATTGCATGCCCGCCGTTAAAATCAGATCATAATTCTGACTCAGAACCTCTTCTTTTATCATATCAATTGCAGTAACAGACAACCACCCGTCAATAATCAGTAAATTTGCATCTACTTTATGAGTTTCAGACAAAAATCCTCTTAATCTCGCAATGTTAGCCTCAAACAGGGCTATTAATCCAATAACTACGACTAAAAGCCCAAAAACGATTAAAAACTTCCTTTTCAAACTTTTTCAAAAATTAAATAATTACAGAACATATACATTGAGCATCTAAAGTAGTCTTTTCAATCAAAATTCAAAGAGCTGGATTCATGGTATAAATTAATTCTTGTTAATAAAAGAAGTTAATGCGCATCTTTACAAATCAATTATTATTTTAAATATTTATTTATTGATAGATAATAAGTGCAAACATATTAAAGTTTATATTATCTGGATACTTAAGGAATAGAGCAATAAATGACAATCAGAATTAATAATGATTCTAATCAATAGAATAACCAGAATTGATTTGAAGATGAATGAAAACCTTTTTAATTCTTATAATAAATATAATCGTTTAAAATATCATGCTTTGGAATTAAACACCTGATCTTGTAAATTATTATTAAAAACCTTTTTTACCAGCCGTTTATTTTCACTGTTGAACCGTTAATGAAAAATTAAAAGAACCACTGATACCTTTTGCTTATTTTTACATGATCATGAAACCCGGATATTTACCTTTTGGACAACTGAATAATTAAGGTAACAAAGAGTAGCGGGTAAATCAATATTCACAAAATATTTGTTGGTCGGAACATGTGACTGACGTGGCGAAGCCATAAAAATATTGTCATCGGGTCGAACAGGTAATTCTGTGAGAATAAAATCAAGTTTAATTTCCCGCTAAGTGAGTCTTAATAATTATGTCCAGGTTAGCTATTGTAATTCCTGCATATAAAAAAGTGTACTTGGATAAAACCCTTTTATCGATTGCAAACCAGACATGCAACGACTTTACACTTTATATTGGGAATGATTGTAGTCCATATAATCTGAAGGCAACAGTCGATTTATATCGAGATCGTATTAATTTGCATTATCATGAATTTGATGAAAATCTGGGCAACAGGGATTTGGTAGCCCATTGGGAGCGTTGCATAAATATGGTTCGTGATGAAGAATGGATCTGGTTATTTTCTGATGATGATTTTATGGATACGACTTGTGTTGAAAACTTCTATTCAGTTTTGGATCAACATCCATATTCTGATTTATTTCATTACAATGTAACTCAAGTTGATGCAAACGATAAAAATGTAAAAGATCTCTCATCTTATCCTAAAGTTTTAACCAGTGAAGAGTATTTGAAAAGACGCTTAAATGGAGATTTCTATAGTTTTGTAGTTGAGTACATATTTAGAAAATCTCATTTTCTTAATATGGGCAGGTTTGAAAATTTCGATTTGGCCTGGAGTAGCGATGATGCGACGTGGATCAAACTAAGTAACAGAAATGGTATTGTAAATATTGATAATTCAAGGGTATACTGGCGTGAAAGTCAGTTTAATATTTCACCAAATAATTGGAATGCAGATATTCTAAAAAGGAAATTTAATTCTCAAATTAAATTTGCAAAATGGATATATGACTATTGCTGTATAAATAGGTTACAGATTGACCGTGCTTTTTTAGTATATAAATTAAGATTTTTGTTTTTCAAAACCATTAAAGATAGAATCGAATTTATCTCCTTCGTAATGTTAAGACGTATTCTATCAGAATTTTACCTGGAGTTATTTAAAGCCGGACCTCCTGTAAAAAGGATTATTTTCTTTTATTTTTATAAAATTTATATGTCAATTAAAAAAATGATGAAGAAATTATTATTCTGGGATTTTTTCAAGACTAAGGTTAATGAGGTTAATAAGCTTAGTTATTCCGGGAATGCATGACAGTTATAAATGGAAACTAAAGGATCCTGGAATTTTTATTTTTTTTGAGATCGCGGCTTTTCATCTGTAGAAGTTCTAATGTTCACATAGTTGCATTTTTCTTAATCTAAATGTTTTATTATTTTCTGCTTGTCTGCACTTTATATCTTGGATTTTTCAAGATGCCAGACTCATATCCGGGTCTTGTTTCTGATTTGCTTATCGTCCCTCTGATTGTATATTCTGTCTTGTCATGGAAGAAATCCCCTAAGAACGATTTAATGGAAAAAGTGTTGATTTCATTCTGGAGTTGTTTTGTAATTTACTTCATATTAGTACTGGTATCAGCTGAAAAATATCACTCTAAAATAACCTCAATTTTAAATATCAGAGAAATCTACCCATTTATCTTGTTTTATTTCACCCCTGTAATTATTAATAGTAAAGAAAAGCTCATAAAGGTTCTGAAATTTGTTTTGGTTCTATCAGCCATAGCCTCATTATTTGCTGTGGCTCAGAGTATTTATGGACCTAAACCGATGTTTGATCCTACAGGCTTTTATAATACCGGACACTGGGCTGGTCAGGGAACT
>Ga0315275_10001476_pt1 | contig 20776 bp, 21 predicted proteins | sample YL17G03_0_MG_FD_205557 | JGI IMG/M metagenome (GOLD analysis project Ga0315275, IMG submission 205557) | Sediment microbial communities from Yellowstone Lake, YNP, Wyoming, USA - YL17G03_0 | ecosystem: Environmental > Aquatic > Freshwater > Lake > Sediment | place: USA: Wyoming | collected...
GTACGGCGGCCGGACGATCGTCGACCAGATCACGCAGCGGTGAGGCCCGGCGATCCGCACGGCGTCGCGCACGTACCCGGAGAAGCGCAAGACGGTGCCCGGGTCGTTGCCGATAGCGAGCGAATCACCGAAGTCGAGGAGCGTGCGCGAGTTCTGCGCGCCGGTGGCAGGCAGGGAGGCCGCCAGGGCGCACGTGGCCGCTGCCAGCACGAGGATCGCCTTTCCGGCGCGACGCATACGGTCAACGTACCGCCCCCGTGGCGCGCCTCCTGCCACTCCGAACAGAATCCGAACGGACGCGCCGGCCGGTGGACACTGTTCAATACGACAGTGGCGAGTGGTTACGTCGGCATCTATTCCTTCGAGCTCTTCTTTCCCGAGAGCCACTCGCTGAAGGAGAAGCGGATGCACCTGCGCTCCGTCAAGGCCCAGCTGCAGAACCGTGTGGCCTGTTCCATTGCCGAGGTCGATCATCACGAGGTATGGCAGCGCGCACGGCTCACTCTGGCCTGCGTGGCGCGAGAGGCCCGTGAGGTGGAGCGGCTCGTGGACGAGGCGGAGCGCTGGCTCGACGGCCAGGGGTTCGAGGTGCTGGCGCGTCAGCGGGAGACGGTAAGCCTCGATGACTAGGAAGGTCTCGGGTCGCATGCGGCGCGTCAACGAGGCGATCAGGGCGGTCGTCTCCGAGGAGATCCCGACGCTGAAGGATCCTCGGATCGGCTTCGTCACCGTCACGGGTGTCGAGACGACCTCCGACCTCGCGCATGCAACCGTCTGGCTCAGCGTCTTCGGGAGCGAGAAGCAGCGGCAGGCGACGCTGGTGGCGCTCGAGAGCGCCCGCGGCGTCCTGCAGGCGCGGGTGAACAACGACCTGCACCTGCGCCGGACGCCACACCTCGTGTTTACGTACGATCAATCGGTCGAGCACGGCGTGCGCATGTCCAGGCTGATCGACTCGCTCGACCCCGGCCCCGAGAAGACGGACGATGACCCAGGCGAGTGACATGCAGGCCGTCACGGAGGCTCTCGGCCGCCATGACCGGTTCCTCGTCACCTCCCACGAGAACCCGGATGGTGACGCACTCGGCTCCCTGCTCGCGATGCACCTGGCGCTGCAGCAGCTCGGCAAGGACAGCGTCATGGCACTGGTCGGCCCCGCACCGCTGCCGGGCGAGTACGGGTTCCTGCGCCTGGCAGAGCACGGTCTTCTGCGGGAGTTGCCGGCCGACCACCGGGAGCGTGTCCTCGTCGCCGTCGATTGTGCGCAGGAGACGCGGCTGACGGACGCAGCGCTGCTCGAGGCGAAGCTCGTCGTCGACATCGACCACCACCACGACAACACGCGCTTCGGGCACGCGAACCTCGTCGCCGCCGACGCTTCCTCGACGGGAGAGGTGCTCGCCGACGTCTTCTCGCGGCTTGGTGTACGGCTGACGCCGCCGATCGCCGAAGCGTTGTACACCGCCCTCGTCACCGACACCGGCCGGTTTCAGTACACGAACACGACGCCGAAAGCGCTCCGGCTCGCCGCCGACCTCGTCGAAGCCGGAGCCGACGCGTACGGCGTGTTTCAGGGCGTGTACGAGAGCATCCAGTTCGCGAAGATGAAACTGCTCGCCCGCGCGCTCGAACGCGCCGAGGCATTCGAGGGCGGGCGTGTCGTCGTGTCGTACCTGTTGCGCGACGACTTCGAGCAGGTCGGGGCGGTCGAGCCGTACTCGGAGGGGATCATCGACCACCTTCGCTCCGTCGAGGGCGCACTTGTTGCGGCGCTCATCCGCGAGCCCCCACGGGGCGGCACCCCGGCACGCAAGATCTCGCTGCGTTCGTCGGTCGACGAGGTCGACGTGTCGGCGATCGCGCGGAAGGCCGGGGGTGGGGGACACCCGCAGGCGGCCGGGTTCTCCAGCGATCTCTCGATCGCCGAGATCACGGAGTTCATCGTCTCCGAGTTCGCCCTGTCGTCAGCCCCCGCGGAGCGATGACGGTGCGTCGGGGGCGTGGCCGAAGCCTGGAGCCACCGTTCTTGCGCGGGCGTTGCAGCTCGTCCGGGCCGCCAGGCAGCTCCCCGTTCGGGTGGGGCCTGCTCATGCCCTCACGGGCAGCCCGACCCGGACGGTGCGCTCCGCGCGGGGAAGGGATCATGAAGGCGACCGGCCTGCACGATCCCTTCCCCGCGCGTCCTGACGACCCGGACGAGCGCCCCGCGGTCAAGCAAGACGATGGATCCACGCTCAGTGCGCGATCTGTGTCGGCCCGGCACCGGCGGCAGCGTGCCGGCGAGAGAGCCGTGGTGTGATGGCGATCCCGAAAGGGCTCGAGCCGACGGGGATGATCCTGGTCGACAAGCCGGCAGGGCCCTCGTCGTTTGCGATCGTCGCCGAGGTGCGCCGTCGTACGAAGGCGAAGACAGGGCATGCCGGCACTCTCGATCCGTTCGCGACCGGCCTGCTCGTGCTGTTGTCCGGTAGGGCAACTAGACTGGCTTCATGTTTCGTCGGCCTCGACAAGCGCTATCTCACGGAGATCGACCTCTCTGCGCGCACGGCTACGGGCGACCCCGAGGGGGAGGTGCTGGGGCGGCACGAGCCGCTCACGGGCGCCGCTCTCGAGGCGGCGCTCGCGGGCCTCCGGGGCGACATCGAGCTGCCGATTCCCGCCGCCTCGGCGGTGAAGATCGGCGGTGAGCGCGCCTACCGCCTGCACCGGCAGGGCATCGCCGTCGAGATGCCCCTGCGGCGCTCGCGCGTGGCCGTGCTCGACGTCATTGCAGAGCGAGAGGGTTTCCTGACCCTGGATCTGCAGGTCAGCTCCGGGACGTACGTCCGCTCGATCGCCGACGCACTCGGTGGGCACTGCGTCTCGCTGCGCCGCACGGCGGTGGGCCCGTTCCGGGTCGAGGAGGCCGATCCCCAACGCGTCGTCCCCGTCGAGGCGGCTCTGGCGCGGATCGGCCTGACACGCGAGCAGGCCGAGGTCGTGCGGCGCGGCGGCCCGGTTGGCCCGGTTGGCCCGGTTGGCTCGGTTGGCTCGGTTGGCCCGGTTGGCCCGGTCGGCCAGATCGGCCAGATCGGCCAGATCGGTCACGTTGGCCAGGGTGGCCACGAGGCGTCGGTAACTCCCGGCAGGGCGCTCCCGTGAAGATCGCACACTCACCCACCCAGCTCGAGCGGCAGCCGCGCGCGGTCGCGATCGGGACGTTCGACGGGATGCACCGCGGTCATCGTGCCGTCGTCCAGGCGGCGATCGATTCGGGCCTCGCGCCCACCGTGATCACGTTCGACCCCCATCCCCGCCTGGCGCTCGGCAACCATGTCGAGCTGATCGCGACGCTGGAGCGCCGGCTGGAGTTGCTGGCCGAGACCGGCGCGCACGCAACGCTCGTCGCCGGGTTCACGCCGGAGCTGATGGCACTCGCGCCCGAGGAGTTCGTGGAGCGGTATCTCCGTGCGATCGGCGCGGAGGCGGTCGCGGCGGGAGCGGACTTCCGGTTCGGCTCACGGCGGCGCGGTGACCTCGAGCTGCTCGAGCGGATGGGCTTCGAGGTGCTCGAGGTGCCTCTTGTTCCGGTGGTGTCGTCGTCTGCGATCCGCCTGGCGCTCCACGAGGGCGACGTCGTCGCCGCGGCCCGGATGCTCGGCCGGCCCTACGAGCTGGACGGCATCGTCGTCGCAGGCGACCAGAGAGGCGGGACTCTCGGCTTCCCGACTGCGAACCTCGCGCTCGAGCCTCACCTCGCGTGCCCGAGGTTCGGGATCTACGCCGGGTCTGCGCTCGGCCACCGCGCCGCTGTCTCGATCGGCACGAATCCGCACTACGGCGGCACCGAGCGACGCATCGAGCCGTACCTGCTCGACTTCGACGGTGACCTGTACGGCAAGCGTCTCGTCGTCGAGGTGTGGGAGCGGCTGCGCGACGAGGCAGTGTTCGACTCGGAGGCAGCGCTCGTGGAGCAGATCGGGCGCGACGTCGAGGCCACCCGCGCCGCCGTCAGGCCTGCGTCGTAGATCAGCCGGGGGCGGGGCTTGCCTCGCCTGCCGGCACCGAGGGCGGCCGCTCGGCCGGCACTCCGTCCTCTACTGCTTCCGGGGGCGCCAGCCTCTACAGGACGATCGCGTGGCCGCTGCGCCGCGGGTCGCCGGCGGCGCCGGCACGCCCGACGCAGGAGACGCCGCCGAAGAAGTGATGCCGTTCGGGCCAGCGGCGCACGGTGCGGCCCTGGGCCTCGAGCTGCGTGAGCGCCCCCTCGTCGACCCCGGGCTCGGCGTGGATCGTGCCGGCCGGGTGGACGCGCGGCCGCTCGACTGCCTGCTCCGCCGAGAGCCCCTCGTCGAGAATTCCCGTCAGCACCGTCACGAGCGCGGTGCGCAACCGTGTGCCACCCGCGGAACCGATCGCGAGCGCTACGCCCTCGCGGTCGAGCACGACCGTCGGGGCCATCATCGACTCCATGCGCCCGCCGGGAGCCAGGTCGTCGACGACGAGATCGTGCTCGCCCAGCATCGAGTTCAGGTGCAGGTCGAACCCGGGCGTCCAGACGCCGGCACCGAGCCCGAGGCTCGACGTGAGCACGCACGCTCGGCCGGCGTCATCGACTGCCACCAGGTTCGTTGTGTGGGTCCCTGGCCCCGTGGTGTCCTCGAGCGCCGCGATGAGCGCGAGGACACGGTCTGCAGCAGGTCGTGAGGCGAGACGAGGGAGACGGCCGAGGAGCTCCGTGACGCGCGAGAGACCACCGCGCGTATGCACGTGGAGCCCATGCCATTCCTCGACGAGGGGCTCGTGCCAGCGTGGGGCGTACGCGCGCAGATCCTCCCAGCTCAGTGTGACGCCGTCGACCGCCAGCAGCGCCTCGGCCAGCGAGCCCCGATAGGCGCTCGTGGCACCTTCGTCGGCAAGGCACTCGAGCGTGTCGACGAGGCCCGGCTGCACGAGCAGGTCTCCCTCACCCAGCAGCGTTCCGGCCGGGGCATACAGAGCTGCTCCCCGCCTCGTCGCGAAGGCCGGCTCGAGCATCGCGAGGCAGGTGGCGTGCTCCCGGGGCATCGGCACGCCCGCCCGCGCCAGCCGCAGCGCGGGCTCGATCACGCGCTCCCACGGCAACCGGCCTCCCGCCTCGTGCAGCGCACCGAGGCCTGCGGGCAACCCGGGCACGCCGCACGAGCCCGGGCCGACCGAGTAGTGCACGAGTTCGTCGCCGAACTGCATCGGCAGGTCGGCCATGACGCCGACGCGCTTCGGCACGGCCACGAAGCAGTCGAGGTTGCCCGCGTTGCGGCCGTCGAACCAGATCGCGTGACCGCCGCCGAGGAGGCCGGTCATCACCGTCTCCGCCACACAGGACGCGAGCCCCATCGCGACGGCGGCGTCCGCTGCGGTGCCGCCGTCGGCGAGGATCTCCGCACCGGCTGCCGCGGTCGCCGGGTGACCTGCCGCGACGCCGGCACGCATCGTCACCGGCCCTCCGGCGCCTCCGGGCCGGCCAACGCAATCACGTGCCCGGCCATGTGGGGCGCAGTCTGCATCCCGGCGAGCCTAACGCGAACTGGCTGCCGCCTGCTCTGGCGGGGCCGGCTGCCGGCTCTCACCGGGCCGGAAGGCCGCATGGCTGCTAGCCTTCCCTCCGACCGTACTCTCGGCCGGCCGTGTCTTCCTTCACGCCGCGCGGGGACTACGGGGACGTCAACGGAGGAGGAGACATGGCCCTCACCAAGGAAGTCAAGCAGGAGCTGATCGACAAACACGGCCGGAGCTCGACCGACACCGGCTCGACGGAGGTGCAGGTGGCGATGCTGACGAAGCGCATCAACGACCTCACCGAGCACCTGCGCACGCATCCCAAGGATCACTACTCGAGGCTCGGCCTGCTGAAGCTCGTCGGTCGCCGACGCCGCTTCCTCGTGTACATGCAGAAGCACGACCTCGAGGGCTATCGCGCCCTCATCAAGGAGCTGGGCCTGCGCCGCTAGGCGCAACGGCCCACATGGGGAAGGTGGACGTTTGATCGAGTCCCGGGGGCCGCGGCGAACCGGCGCGGCACGCGAGACTGGCTCAAACCTCCACCTTCCAAAGAGCACGGAAGAGTGAAGGGAACACACATATGAGCATCGCCACCGGGCGTCAAGCCACGGTTTCGGTCGAGATCGGTGGTCGGGAGATCACGTTCGAGACCGGCAAGCTCGCCAAGCAGGCCGACGGCGCAGTCGTCGTCCGCAGCGGCGACACGATGATCCTCGCGACGGCCGTCGGCCGGCAGGAGACCCGCCCCGATGCGGACTTCTTCCCGCTCACCGTCGACGTGGAGGAGCGGATGTACGCCGCCGGGAAGATCCCGGGCGGCTTCTTCAAGCGCGAGGGGCGCGCCACCGAGCGCGCCACGCTCACGGCACGCATGATCGACCGCCCGATCCGGCCGCTCTGGCCGAAGGGCTTCAGGAACGAGGTGCACGTCGTCTGCACGATCCTCTCGGCGGACATGGTCAATCCCCACGACGTCCTGTGCATCAACGGCGCCTCTGCGGCGCTCGCGATCTCACCGCTGCCGTTTCTCGGCCCGGTGGGTGCGGTGCGCGTCGGCCGCATCGGCGGGTCGCTCGTCCTCAGCCCGAGCCTGGTCCAGCAGGACGAGGAGTCCGATCTCGACCTGATCGTCGTCGGCACGCGCGACGGCCTCACGATGATCGAGGCGGGTGCGGATCAGATCGACGAGGACACGATGCTCGAGGCGTTCGAGCTGGCGCATTTCGAGATTCGCCGGATCTGCGACGCGATCGAGGACCTGCGGGCGCAGGTCGGCAAGCCGAAATGGGTCGACGCCGAGCTGAATGCCGAGCTCGAGGCCGCCCACGGCGACGCCATCTGGCGCCGCATCCAGGAGCACGGCCTCGCCGCGGCCGGCTCGATCGTCGACGAGCTCGTCGCCGAGCTGTGCCCGGACATCACCATGGACTCCACGGAGGAGGACATGGTCAGGGAAGTGCAGGTCAAGTCGGGTCTCGCCGGCGTGATCGAGAAGCAGCGCCTCGTCGCGGTCGAGAGCCGCGTGCGTGAGCAGTTCGAAGGAGATCTCCGCACGCTCACGGAGGCAGAGCAGGACTCGAAGGAGCTGAAGTCGCGGAAGCGCGGCATCCTGTACGACCGCATCCTCGCCGAGGTGCAGCTGCCGTTCCCCGTGGGCTCGCCGGCCGCCGAGGGCGATGCACCCGTCAAGGACGCGCTCACGAAGCAGGTCGTGAAGAAGGCGGCGGACGCGATCTACAAGGATCTCGTGCGCAAGAAGATCGCGATCGACAAGCGGCGCCCGGACGGCCGCGGCACGGAGGAGATCCGGTCGATCGACTGCGAGGTCACCGTCTCGCCCCGCACGCACGGCTCCGCGCTGTTCACGCGCGGCGAGACGCAGATCATGACGCTGTGCACCCTGGGCACCGCGAAGGAGGGGCAGCGCATCGACGACCTCTCCCTCGAGCAGGACCGGCGTTACATGCACCACTACAACTTCCCGCCGTTCTCGGTCGGCGAGACCGGCTTCATGCGGGGCCCGAAGCGCCGCGACATCGGCCACGGTGCCCTCGCGCAGAGGGCACTCGAGCCGGTGATCCCGATGCCGGAGGACTTCCCGTACACGATCCGCCTCGTCTCGGAGACGCTCGAGTCGAACGGTTCGTCGTCGATGGGCTCGGTCTGCGGCTCGACCCTGTCGCTCATGGACGCCGGCGTCCCGATCACGGCGCCGGTCTCCGGCATCGCGATGGGCCTCGTCAAGGAGGGTGACGACTACGTCATCCTCACCGACATCCAGGGCGCCGAGGATCACCTCGGTGACATGGACTTCAAGGTGGCCGGCACGGCGGCGGGCATCACTGCCCTGCAGATGGACATCAAGATCACGGGCGTCACCCACGAGATCATGAGCAACGCGCTCGAGCAGGCGAAGCGGGCGCGTATCTTCATCCTCGGCCGCATGGCCGAGGCCCTGGCCGAGCCCAGGACGGAGCTCGCGGATCACGCTCCTCGCATCTCCAGCGTCGTGATCAACCCGGAGTTCATCGGGATGGTGATCGGCAAGGGCGGCGAGACGATCCGTGGCCTCGAGTCCGACTTCGACGTCCAGATCGACATCGGTGAGGACGGCACGATCCTCGTGTACGCCACGGAGGGCACGAACGCGGATGCGGCGATCTCGGCGATCACCGCGCTCACGAAGTCCCCGGAGGTCGGCGACACCTACACGGGCAAGGTCGTGAAGACGACGGAGTTCGGTGCGTTCGTCGAGCTGAAGAAGGGAACGGACGGCCTGTTGCACGTCTCGAACGTCGGCCCGGGCCGGGTCGCCCACATCGAGGACGTGATGGCGCGCGGCGACATCGTCGACGTGATCGTCCAGGAGGTCGACAAGGACCGCGGCCGGATCGGCCTCAAGCTCGTCGCCAAGCACGAGGACGGCGGTCTCGTGCAGCCCGAGGAGCTGATCGAGCGGGCCAAGAACGCGCCGGCCCGCGAGCCGCGGGAAGAGCGCCCGCGCGGCGGCGATCGCGGTCGCGATCGCGGCCCGCGCCGCAACTGACCGGAGCGCATCACCCCCGGCGCAAGACAGTGAGAGGGGCGGCTCGGGCCGCCCCTCTCGCTACGATCGCGCCAATGGAAGACCACAGGCTCACCACCCTCCCCGGCGGGGAACGCGTGATCACCGAGCGCATCGAAGGCGTCCGCTCGGCCGCGCTCGGCCTCTTCATCGGAGCCGGTTCCCGCGACGAGTCGCCCGCCAGGGCGGGCGTGTCGCACTTCATCGAGCACCTGCTGTTCAAGGGCACCGAACGCTACGACGCAGTCTCGATCGCGGAGCTGTTCGACACGATGGGCGGCGAGCTGAACGCGGCCACCTCGCGTGAGACGACCGTCGTGTACACACGCGTGCCCGACGACCACGTCGACGTGGCCCTCGACGTGATGACCGACATGGTGTTCGCGCCGGCCTTCACGGACATCGACTCCGAGCGTGAGGTCGTCCTCGAGGAGATCGCGATGGTCGAGGACAACCCGCAGGATCTCGTTCACGACTTCGCAGCCGAGGCGGTCTTCGGGGCGCACCCGCTCGGCCGCCCGGTGATCGGGCGCGCCGAGGTGATCTCGTCCATCTCGCGGCGCTCGCTGCTCGGCTACCACGGTAGGGCCTACGTCGGCGGGAACGTCGTGCTCGCGGCCGCCGGCAACATCGACCACGACCGCATTGCACATGCGCTCGCCGGGCACCGCGCCGGCGCGTCCCCCGCACCCGGCCGTCCGCGTAAGGCAGCCGGGCGGCCGCCGCGGCCCGCGCTGCGCTTCCACACGAAGGACACCGAGCAGTACCACGTCTGTCTCGCGGGTCCCGGCCTACGGCGCTCCGACCCGCGGCGCTACGCGGCCGCGCTGCTCGACGCGATCCTCGGCGGCTCTGCCTCGTCGCGTCTGTTCCAGGAGATCCGCGAGAAGCGCGGCATGGCGTACTCCGTCTACACGTACGCCTCGCAGTACGTCGACGCCGGCCAGGTCGGCCTCTACGTCGGCACGCGGGAGGACAACCTCCGCGAATGCTTCGACGTGATCGCCGAGGAGCTCCGTGACGTGGGGAAGGGCAACATCCGGCCAGGCGAGCTCGAGCGCGCCAAGGAGAACATGAAAGGCCGCATGCTCCTGTCGCTCGAGTCGACGTCCTCACGGATGTCTCGGCTTGGCGCCGCGACCGTGACGGGGACGGAGATCGTCCCGATCGTCGAGACAGAGCGCCGGATCTCCGCGGTCACCGCGGAGGAGGTCGCCGCCCTCGCCCGCGAGCTGTATGCGCCGGAGAGGCTCTCGGCCGCAGGCATCGGGCCGAGCGAGCAGCGCTTCCGCGACGCCGTGGAAGCGCTGAGCAGCCAGATCATCGGTCGGGCCGCATGAGGATCCTGCTGTTCGGGCGCGACGGCAAGGTGGGCGCCGTGCTGGCGGGGGCGCTGCGCGCAGCGGGCCATGACGTCACCGGCGTCGAGGTTGGCGAGCAGGTCGACCCCGCCGGGCACGACGCCGCCGTGGACTTCACCGCTCCCTCGGCCGTGCTCGGCAACGCGACGGCGGCGCTGACAGCACGCGTCCCCTGCGTGATCGGGACGACGGGCCTGACCGACGAGGGCCTGGCGCAACTCGACGTGCTCGCACGTGACCGGGGCGTCGCGTGCTTCGTCGCGCCGAACTTCGCGCTCGGCGCGGTGCTGATGATGCGCTTTGCCGCCGAGGCGGCGCGCTCGTTTGCCCACGCAGAGATCATCGAGTTGCACGCCGACACGAAGCTCGATGCACCCTCGGGCACGGCAAAGGCGACCGCCGAGCGGATGGGCGGCAGCATTCCGATCCACTCGGTACGACTGCCGGGGCTCGTGGCGCACCAGGAGGTGATTCTCGGTGGCCCGGGGGAGATCCTCACGATCCGTCATGACACGACCTCGCGCGAGGCGTTCGTGCCCGGAGTGCTGCTCGCACTCGATCGCGTGCGCGGCCTGCCTCCGGGGCTCACGTTCGGGCTCGAGGCGCTGCTGTGACCGTGCAGCTCCTCCGCCGAGGCTGATGCCGCTTCGCTTCGTGTCGGGCGACCTGACGCTCCAGCACGTCGACGCGATCGTCAACGCGGCCAACGAGACCCTGCTCGGCGGCGGCGGCGTCGACGGCGCCATCCACCGTGCAGGCGGGCCGGCGATCCTCGCCGAGTGCCGGCTGCTTCGCGGGTGCGAGACAGGCGACGCGAAGGCGACGACCGCAGGGCTCCTCCCGGCCCGGTGGGTGATCCACACGGTCGGCCCCGTGTGGCGCGGCGGGCACGCGGGAGAGCCCGGCCTGCTCGCGTCGGCGCACCGGCGCTCGCTCGAGGTAGCCGCGGCGCTTGGGGCACGCTCGGTCGCCTTTCCCGCGATCTCCTGCGGGGTCTTCGGCTACCCGCCGGAGCTCGCGGCGCCGGTCGCCGTCGCCGAGGCTGCTCGCGGGTCGCACCTGTTCGACGAGGTGCGCTTCGTCTTCCGGAACGAGGGCCTCCGCCGCACCTTCGAGGCGGCGGCGAAGGCCCTCGGCGCAGCTCCGAGCTAGTTCCGCGCCTTCCGCGCGGCGAGGAGCTCCTGGTGACGCCGCTCCTCGTCGGACACGACCTCTTCCTCCTCCTGCTTCCTGCGCGCCTTGATCGCCTCCAGCGGCTTGACCACGAAGAAGAACACCGCGGCCGCGATCACGAGGAACGTGATCACCATCACGCGCCTCCTTCGGTGAGCGTTTCCAGCGGGCAGGGTGATCAATTGCGCAACGGCCGGAGCGGTACAATCGGCGCATGCTGGGCCAGGTCCTCACCGCGATCGTGACGCCCTTCCACGCGGACGGCTCCGTCGATCTCGTTCGCTTTCGCGCTCTCGCGCGTCATCTCGTCGAGAACGGCTCCGACGGGATCGTCGTCACCGGCACGACCGGCGAGGCGTCGACCCTCACCGACGACGAGCGGTTCTCCCTGTACGAGACCGCGGTGGACGAGCTGGGCGGGCGGCACACCGTGATCGCTGGGAGTGGCACGAACGACACGGCGCACTCGGTGCACGTGACCGAGCGCGCCCACGCGATCGGTGTCGACGGCTTCCTCGTCGTGACGCCCTACTACAACAAGCCGCCGCAACGGGGGATCGTCGCTCACTTCGAGGCGATCGCCGCGGCAACCGACAGGCCGATCATCGCCTACGACATCCCGGCCCGCGTCGTGATCGAGATCGAGCTCGAGACGATCGCACGGCTGGCGGAGATCCCGAACGTGCGCGCGGTCAAGCAGGCGAAGCCAAGCCTCGACGCGGCGCGTCACGTCGTCGCCTGCGGGCTCGACCTCTACGCCGGCGACGACGATCTGATCTTCCCGTTTCTCGAGCTCGGGGGCGTCGGCGGTATCTGTGTGCACACGCATGTCGTCGGACCGCAGGTCAAGGAGATGGTGCGCCGGTTCAGGAGTGGCGACGTCGAAGGAGCGCGGACGCTGGACGAGGAGTTGCGCCCGGCGATCGAGCTGCTGCGCGTGGTGACGAACCCGATCGCGATCAAGACCGCTCTGAACCAGCTCGGCCACGACGTCGGCGGCTTCCGGCTGCCGCTGGTCGACCCGACACCCGCGGAGGAGGTCGCCGTGCGCGGCTGCCTCGAGCGCCTCGGGCTGTTGCAGCCGGCCGCGGCCTGAGCCGCCTCTGCCACTCGTGGTGCCGCCGGGTGCGACCGCGGCTCCGGGCAGCCGATCGTCTGGTCGTCGGAGCCCGGATGCTGCGGCGGCAGCCTTCAGCGCGGCTTGTGGCTCTCAGCCACTTGCGTTGTCTGGGCACGGTGGGGTTGCGCCGGCCGCCCGACGCGGCTTGTGGCTCTGAGCCACTTGCGTTGTCTGAGCACGGTGGGGTTGCGCCGGCCGCCCGACGCAGCTTGTGGCTCTGAGCCACTTGCGTTGTCTGAGCACGGTGGGGTTGCGCCGGCCGAGTGGTCGCTTGTGGCTCTGAGCCACTAGTGCGGCCTCCCACGCAGACGACGAGTTCCAGGTCAAACGTTTGGCGAGGCCGTACTAGCGTTGTCTGAGCGGTGCGGGATGCGCCGCCGCCGCCGGGCCGTCAGCCGGTGGCTCCGCTCGATCGTCCCGATCGTCTCCGGATCGACCGCACGGGCGGTGGCCGGCACGGAAACCGGGTCGCGCCCGTACACTGCGCGGCGATGAACGACGCACTCCGCATCATCCCGCTCGGCGGGCTCGGCGAGGTTGGCAAGAACATGACGCTCTACGAGCTCGGCGACGCCCGCATCCTCGTCGATGCCGGGCTCGCCTTCCCCCGCGATGAGCACCTCGGCGTCGACCTCGTGCTTCCGGACTTCTCCTATCTCGAGAGCCGCCCTCTCCAGGCGATCGTGCTCACGCACGGCCACGAGGACCACGTCGGCGCGCTGCCCTACGTCCTGCGCGAAGTCGAGGTCGGGGAGGTGATCGCTACCCGGCTGACGCTCGCGATGGTCAAGTCGAAGCTCGACGAGCACAAGCTCGGAGCGAAGACGACTCTGCGCGAGGCCGACCCGAACGGCGAACCGATCCAGCTCGGGCCGTTCCGGCTGGAGTTCGTGCGCATGGCGCACTCGATCCCCGACTGCGTCGCGATCGTGATCGAGACGGCTGCCGGGCGTGTGCTTCACACCGGCGACTGGAAGCTCGATCACACGCCTGTCGACGGCCTCAGGACCGACGTCGGCAAGCTGGCCGAGCTCGGTAACCGGGGCATCGACCTGATGCTCGGCGACTCGACAAACGCCGAGCGCAGGGGCATGACCGGCTCCGAGCGGCTCGTCGGCGAGGCGTTCCGGCAGATCATTCCCATGCAGACAGGGCGCATTCTCGTCGCGTCGTTCGCGTCGAACATCCACCGGATGCAGCAGGCCGCCGAGATCGCGATCGAGAACGGCCGCAAGGTCGCCCTGGTGGGCCGCTCCATGCGCAAGAACATGGGTATCGCCCGAAACCTCGGCTACGTCAGGCTCCCGGACGACGCTCTCGTCTCGCCGCGGGAGGCGATGGAGCTACCGCCGGATCGCGTCCTCGTGCTCTGCACCGGCAGCCAGGGCGAGCCGATGTCGGCACTCACGCGCATAGCGTACGGCGATCACCAGAACGTGACCGTCGAGCGAGGCGACACCGTGATCATCTCGGCCAAGCCGGTGCCGGGGAACGAGTTGCGTGTGCACGATTCGATCAACCGGCTGACGCGGGCCGGTGCGGAGGTGCTGCACGAGGACGTCGCACTCGTCCACGTCTCCGGTCACGCCTGCGCGGAGGAGTTGCGGACACTGCTGTCGCTCGTGCGCCCGAAGGCGTTGATGCCGATCCACGGCGAGTACCGGATGCTCGCGGCGCATGCGAAGCTCGGCCGTGAGGCGGGCATCCCTGCCGCAGCGATCGTGATTGCCGAGAACGGGTCCGTCGTCGAGCTGACCCCGCGAGGGGTCGGGATCGTCGACCGCATCGAATCCGGTGTCACGTTCGTCGACGGGCTCGGTGTCGGAGATGTGCAGGACGTCGCGCTCCGCGACCGGCGCCGGCTCTCCGAGGACGGCGTGCTGATCGTCGTGACGACGATCGCACTCTCGGACGGAGGCGAGATAGCACCGCCCGAGCTGATCTTTCGCGGCTTCGGCGACGACCAGGAACTGCTCGACGACCTTCGCGACGAAGCCGATCGGGTGGCCGAGACGCTCGCCGCGACCGGCATGACCGAGATCAAGCTCGTGCAGGAGCACATGCACGACGCAATCGGGCAACTCATCTACGACCGCACCCGCCGCCGGCCGATGATCCTGCCCGTCGTGATCGAGGTCTAGCAGCAGGTGGACGGCTGGCCCGACGTGATCCGGGCGAACGCGGCCAGCGAGGTGTCGGCGCGGCGCCTGACAGCGCAGCTCAGGGCGGCCGAGGTGGCCTCACTCGCGTTCTGCCGCCTGCTCGAGCGCTGGAGCCGCGGGGACGCCCATCCCGCCACGGCCGGTCAGCGCCAGGCGGCGCTCCGCCATGCCGCCGACCGTGTGGAGACCGCCGTCGCCGGGCTCGAGGGCCCGCTCTCCCGGTATCTGCTCGAGCTCGAGCCGGAGCGCGCCGAGGGACGCTCCTGGTACCTCGGGCCGGGTGCAGGAGAGCTCGTCGAGTGGCGGCCGGTGCTCGACCGCGCGGGCGTGCACGCGTGCCCGAACCGCGTCGCAGCCGTGTACCTCGAGCTCGCCGTGCTCGTGCGCGCGCTGGAGGGCCTCGCCGACGCCGCGCGCCTCGACAGCGCCCCCGATCGCTCCTCTCTGTGGGCCGGCCTGTTCGACCTGCGCGACACGCTGCTCGGTTCGACCGTCGACGATCTCCGCGCGCTCGCAGCCTGATCCGGGGCGAGCGCGCCGCTTGTGGCTCAGAGCCACTTGCGGCTCACGGCATGCGCGGACAGGTACGGGTTGGTGAGGAACATCTAGGCTGACCTCGTGCCTTCGCCGCGGATCACCGTCGTCGGCTCCGTCAACCTCGATCTCGTCGCACGTTGTGACGTGCTGCCGCGGCCGGGGGAGACCGTCACCGGTGCCTCGTTCGCACGCATACCCGGGGGCAAGGGCGCCAACCAGGCCGTGGCCTGCGCTCGCCTCGGCGCGACCGTCCGCATGGTCGCAGCCGTCGGCCGCGACCCGTTCGCCGGCGACGCCCTCGTGGGGCTGCGTGAAGCCGGCGTCGAGCTCGATGTACAGGAGGTCGACGCCTCCACGGGCGTCGCGCTGATCACCGTCGACGCAGCGGGCGAGACGACGATCACGGTTGCGTCGGGGGCCAACGAGCTGCTCGGCGCCTTCGAGCTCGAGCCGTGCGATGCCGTCCTCTGCCAGCTCGAGATCCCCGACGCGGCAGTTCTCGCGGCGTGGGAACAGGCGACGGGGATGTTCTGCCTCAACGCGGCGCCCGCGCGCACGATCGGCGTCGATGCGGACCTCACGGTCGTCAATCGCTACGAGCTCGAGGCGCTGGGCCGGCGCGACGGCCTGATCGCGCTCACGCTCGGAGCCGAGGGGGCGGTTCTGCTCGAGGATGGCGTGGAGGTCGCGCGTGCCGCGCCACCCGTGGTCGAGGCCGTCGACGGCACCGCCGCCGGCGATGCGTTCACCGCCTGCTTGCTCGTATCGCTGCTCGAGGGGCGAGAGCAGCAGGAGGCGCTGAGACGTGCCTGCGCGGCGGGGGCGCTGGCAGCCTCACGCTTCGGTGCGCAGCCCTCGCTGCCGACGGTGGCGGAGGTCGACGCTCTGCTCGGCCGCACCGCCTCCTTCGAGTAGCAGGAACCTATGAGATCGGCCGGGACGCCGGCTGTTCCACCATGTAGAGTGGGTTTGCGCCTCGCGGTCGAAAACATCGGTTCAGGCGGCACGGCCACCCATGCACAATCCGTCCCTGAGACCCGCATCCGCGCCCGTCCATGCCGTCGGCGCCGGTGCCCGCGTCCGTGCTCGAGAGGCCGGGCTCGCGGCGTCAGGTGGTCCGACCGGGTGCCCTGTATGAAACTGCAGGTCGAGGAAGTGAGCCAGGTCTTCGGAAGCACGGCTGCGCTCGCGCCGACGTCGCTGGCGGTCGCAGAGGGCGAGTTCATCTCCATCGTCGGGCCGTCGGGATGCGGCAAGAGCACGCTCTTCAACGTCGTTTCCGGCCTGATCCGGCCGACGACCGGGCGCGTGCTGATTGACGGCATCCACGTCACCGGGGAGACGGGGCACGTCGGCTACATGCTGCAGAAAGACCTCCTGCTGCCGTGGCGTACCGTGACCGAGAACATCGTGCTCGGCGCGGCCCTGCACGGGCGCGTGCGGCGCCGCGACCGCGACGAGGCTCGCGCGCTCGCGACGCGGTACGGGCTCGCGGAGTTCGTCGACCACTTCCCGCACGCACTCTCGGGGGGCATGCGGCAGCGTGTCGCGCTGATGCGGACGCTGGCGTTCCACAAGGATCTGATGCTGCTCGACGAGCCGTTTGGCGCACTCGACTCCCAGACGCGGCTGCGCATGCAGCAGTGGCTCCTGCAGGTCTGGGGCGATCTGCACCGCACCATCGTCTTCATCACGCACGACGTCGACGAGGCGATCTTCCTCTCCGATCGTGTCGCCGTCATGTCGGCGCGGCCCGGTTCGGTGCGCGAGGTGTTCACGATCGACCTGCCACGGCCACGCGGATTCGAGCTGCTCACCTCGGACGTGTTCACCGAGATCAAGCGGCGCGTCCTCGAGCTGCTCTACACGGAGACGATCCAGGCGCTCGCAAGCGAGCCCGACGTCGTCGGCAGCGGCGCATGAGGAAAGTCGCGCAGGTGGCGCTGCCGCTGGCGATCGTGGCCGCACTCTTCGTGCTCTGGGACATCGCCATCCGCGTCTTCGACATCCCGTCGTACGTGGTGCCGACGCCGCGCGCGGTCGCCACGACTCTGAAGGACGACTGGTCGGTGCTGCAGCCGGCGATGCTCACCACGATCAAGGAGTTCGTGCTGGGCTTCGCCGTGGGAGTCGCCTTCGGGTTCGGGCTCGCCGTGCTGATGGCTCATTCCCGGGTCGTCAACCGCGGGCTCTACCCGCTGCTGATCGCATCGCAGGCGGTGCCCGTGATCGCGATCGCCGCCGCGCTGACGATCTGGCTCGGCTTCGGGCTGACACCCAAGATCGTTATCGTGGCGCTCATCGTCTTCTTCCCCGTCGTCGTCAACGTGCTCGACGGCCTCACGAACGTCGACACGGATCTGGTCAACCTCGCCCGCGCGATGGGGGCGAAGCCGTTCAGGATCTTCGTGCACATGCGCCTGCCCGCCACGCTGACGCCGCTGTTCTCGGCGCTGAAGCTCGCAGCGACGTTCGCCGTCACCGGGGCTGTCCTCGGCGAGTGGGTCGCGTCGATCACGCCGGGGCTCGGCACGTACCTGCTCGAGCAGAACTCGCGTCTCAACACCGCGGGCGTCTACGCGGCGATCCTGTTGCTGTCGGCGATCGGGATCGCCGGCTTTCTCGCCATCGCCGGAATCGAGCGCCTCGCGACGCCGTGGCGCACGCGGTCGACACCTCGCCGGCTCCTGCCCCGCCGTCTCTCGCACGACTCCCGTCCCGTCACAACCGCAGAAGAAGGAGGACCATGATGAAAGCTCGTGTTCCCGTCGTCGCCGCGCTCGTCGCGGCGGCCGCACTGCTCATCGCTGCTCTCGCCGGCACGGCGAGCTCGGCTCCGGCCCAGGCCGGCGATGCAGCGGCCAAGCTGACCACGATCCGGATGGTGCAGGAATGGCCGGTCGCCGACGGCTTCTGGATCCCCTGGATCGTCGCCCGCGACAAGGGCTGGTACAGGGCCGCGGGCATCGACCTCAGGATCATCCCGCCGCCCACGGTCGCCGACACTGTCAAGTTCGTCGGTACCGGTCGCGCGGAGCTCGGGTTCACGACGATTCTCGACGTGATCTTCGCGAAGGAGCAGAAGGCGCCGATCGTCTCGGTGGGCGCGTACTCGCAGTCGAACAACTGGGGCCTGATCGGGCGCCAGGGCGAGAGCTTCACGGTCAAGGGCCTCAAGGGCAAGAAGATCGGCATCTACAACGACGCGTGGACGAAGGCCCAGCTCTCGATCATGCTCGACTCGGCCGGTCTCGCGCTGAAGGACGTGAAGCTGGTCAGCGCCTCGAGTGACGTCGTGCCGCTGCTGCTCCAGAAGAAGGTCGACGTCGCGACGGGCGTCACCAACGCCGAAGCGTCCGAGGTGCGAACGGTCGGCAAGCAGAAGCCGTTCATGCTCCTCGCGAAGGACTACGGCGTGCCGAACTCGCCGATCTGGCTCGTCGCCGCCAACACCGACTGGGCGAAGCAGCACCCGGCGCTCGTGAAAACGTGGTTCAAGGTCACGAAGCGTGCGTTGCAGTGGTCGATCGACAACCCCGTGGGGGCCGTGAAGATGTTCCAGAAGGCCTACCCCAAGGCGGAGCCGTACGACTACGCCCTCGACCAGTGGCAGGCCACGATCCCGCTGTTCAAGGCACCCGGCGGCTACTTCATGCAGAACGACCGGCAGTGGTCGGCGCTGCTGCCGGCACTCGTGAAGCAGAAGCTGATCAAGCAGGCCCTCCCTCCGAGCGCGTACTACACGAACGCGTACCTGAAGTAATGCCGCACGTGCTCATCGCAGGGGAGTCGTGGACGACGACGTCGATCCACGTCAAGGGATTCGACTCGTTCACCACGGTGGCCTACGAGGAGGGTGTCGGCGCGCTGCGCGACGCCCTCCTCGAGGCCGGGCACCAGGTGACCTTCATGCCGAACCACGTTGCGGCGGAGTCGTTTCCCTTCACCGCATCCGGGCTCGACGCCTACGACGTCGTGCTGCTCTCCGACATCGGCTCGAACACGCTGCTCGTGCCGCCGGCGACGTTCGCGCGGTTCGAGGCGAAGCCGAACCGGCTGGTGGTGCTGCGGGACTGGGTGCGGGCCGGCGGTGGCTTCGCGATGATCGGCGGCTACCTCTCGTTCCAGGGCATCGAGGCGAAGGCGAACTACCGCGGCACCCCGATCGCCGACGTGCTGCCGGTGGAGCTGCAGCATGGTGACGATCGCGTCGAGCTGCCCGAGCACCCGCGGGCCGCCGTCGTCGACGACACGCATCCCGTCACAGCGGGCATCGCGGAGCAGTGGCCCGCGCTCCTCGGCTACCAGCGCTTCACGGCGAAGCCCGACGCGTCCGTGCTCGTCGAGGTCAACGGCGACCCGCTCGTCGTCGCGGGTCACGCGGGGGCCGGGCGCACGCTCGCCTACGCGAGCGACATCGGCCCGCACTGGGCTCCGCCCGAGTTCCTCGCCTGGCCGGGCTACGGTGTGCTCTGGGATCAGGCGGTGAGGTGGCTCGCAGGGTGAAGCAGACCGCTCCGCCCGAGCCTCCACGCGAGCTCGTCGCCGCGCAACGCGCGACGATCGACGTAGCCGAGGAAGTGCTGCGTGGCGTCCGCCCGGGCGTCAGCGAGCAGGAGCTCGCCGCTCTGGCGGACGTGCTTGCGCGGGAGCGCGGGGCGACCGGCGTGTGGACGCCGATCGCGGCCGGCGCGGGGGAGGGGAACCGTGTCTGCCACCCCGACCACCCGCCGACCGCTCGAACCGTTGCCGACGAGGACGTCGTCTATCTCGACCTCACCCCCGACTTCGCGGGGTGGCCGGGTGACGTGACACGGTCCGTCGCCGTCGGCCGGGACCCAGCCCACCACCGCATCGTCGACGACTGCCTGCGCCTCGAGCTGGCGCTCATCGCCGCCTGCCGACCCGGGATGCGCGTGAGCGAGCTCTTCGGCGTGGCGGCGGCCATGCTCGCGGTGGAGGGCTACGAGCTACTCGACCTCCTCGGCAACATCGGGCACGACCTCGGCCACGGCGCCGAGGTGACCGGGTTCATCGATGCCGGGAACGACTCCCCGATGTGGGGGGCGTGGGCGATCGAGCCGCACATCGGCCGCGACGGCCTCGGCGCGAAATTCGAGGACGTCGTGTGGCTGGGCCCGAAGGGCGTGGTCGTCGTTGGTTGAGCCGAAGCCCCCCGACGGGCTCGTCGCCGTCCAGCGCATCGCCCGCGAGACCGCCGAGCGCGCCGCCGCCGAGGCCACTGCGGGCATGAGCGAGATCGAGCTTGGCGACCTCGTCGAGGCGTGGCTGCGCGAGGCCGGCGCCCCGGCGACATGGTCGATCACGAACGTCGGCTTCGGTCGTCGCAGCACGATCTGCTTCCCCGACCAGCCGCCCACGGAGAACCGCCTGCAGGCACGGGACGTCGGCCACGTCGACCTGCATCCTGCCGGTGTGGGCGACTGGTGGGGAGACTGCACGCGCACGTTCCTCGTCGGGGGAGGCGAGCCCGCACATGCGACTGCTCTCGAGGCGGTGCGCAGGATCCACGAGGAGACCCTCGCGCGCTGCCGTCCCGGCATGCCCGCGTGCGAGCTGTTTCGCGGCTGCCTGGCGGCCATCGAGGCGGCCGGCTACCGGCTGCTCGACCCGTGGAGCAACATCGGCCACTCACTGCGGCAGGGGTCGGCCTACGACGAGAAATTCATCGACGCGACGAACGGGCGCGAAATGTGGGGGGCGTGGGCGATCGAGCCGTTTCTCGGCACGCAGACGTTCGGCGTCAAGCTCGAGGACGTGGTCTGGTTCGGCCCGGACGGCTGCGAGGTGCTCCGGTGAGGATCCTGCTCCGGTGAGG
>Ga0315275_10001477_pt1 | contig 20769 bp, 14 predicted proteins | sample YL17G03_0_MG_FD_205557 | JGI IMG/M metagenome (GOLD analysis project Ga0315275, IMG submission 205557) | Sediment microbial communities from Yellowstone Lake, YNP, Wyoming, USA - YL17G03_0 | ecosystem: Environmental > Aquatic > Freshwater > Lake > Sediment | place: USA: Wyoming | collected...
TTTCGGTGATGCCCAGCGAATTCCAGAACCTCAGGAGGGTAAGGCGGATATCACGGTCAACAAGAGCGGTGGGGATGCCCCGTTGCTCCGCCTCTGCAATAGCAATCTTCATCTCGGCGCCGGGTTCAACACCGACATCGATACCGATCTTGCGCTGGAGGTAGGCCAGCAGCCACTGGACGAGCAGCGAATTGAAGTTCCTGACTTCAAGCACATCGCTGACTGATGGATCCCGGCCTTGTTTTTTAAGTGCGGCAAATCGCGCAGGATCGAGTTCAATGGCAACGACATCCGGTTTGAACTCATCGATTGCTGCCCGCACTTCGTCGACACTCTGTTGCGACACATGAGCTGTCCCGATAATTTTGATCTCTGCCATTTAACTCCGTTATTCCACAGATATGTGCGTTGCATCCTCATTAATATGAGAGATGAATATCTCATGAATATCCGGTTCAGGTATGAGTCATTTTTTTAAATTTCACCGCTGCACGAAATGACGCGCAACCAAATCCCTTCTCACCAGCTCGATTATCTTTATACTCCCACAAATTTCAGTTAGATCGGATTTCAAACCCTCTTATTCAATAATAAAACTACTATTATCTAATAAATTATATAAGGAAGGAATATGATCATTGTCGTGAGGTGGATACTCTATGCCTGAAGATGCTGAGGACAATGATACTCCAATGCTTATTGGAGCGAGAAATCCTTTCGTGTATGCTGAACACAAATCGGATGATAAGATAAAATGGCATGAAATGAGTCTGGACGAAAAAAGAAAAAAACTTAAAGACGTTTTTAAAATGCCCTATGAGGAGCTCTTCAATCCTTTGAATGAAGAATCTCCTCTTTTTGTACAGGCCGGTGATTTGAGACCATGCACAACGGTATCAAATCCTATATGGGCTCCAAATCCAGAAGGAAGCAATTACACTGTTACAAGCAGGCTGTACAAAGATCCGGTCCAGGGAGACCTCCCTGACTGCTACTTCATAGCAGCCCTTTCATCGCTGGCATTTCTTAGTCTGATTCCGGGTAAATTACCACCTTACACCTACACATTCTATTATCCTCCAGCTGTTGTGGGAGGGACACCGACCGCTGATAGGCCAGTAGTGGTAACAGATAAACTCCCCCTGGATGCAACCCTCAAGTACCATTACTCAAAGTCATGTACCGCGGGAGAGATCTGGATCGCGATGTATGAAAAAGCGTTTGCCCGCTGGATAAACCGACGTAACGGGACAGATTCTGATACACCAGATTATTCGAAAATATGCCAGGGTGATCCTGTACTCGCCCTGATGAACCTTACCGGTTGGAAATATACACCATTTGACTCACTAACCGATCCTGATGTAACAACAAGTACGGCAACAAAATACTCAACGAAGAATTTCACAGACGGAACTCAGATTTTTATCAAGATACGGGATTCTGCCTGTAAGACTGTAGGAGCCTATAAGGTTGCAAAATTCCCGATGGTCGCATTTACTTATGATCCACGAATAGAGCCCCTACCTGCCGGCGTAACGTATACTGACGCAACGATTGTCGGCAACCACTCGTACTCTGTCCTGGGTGTTCATACCATAGGTGCGAATAATTACATTGTAATGCGGAATCCCTGGGGACAGTTGGACCCTGATCCTGCAAATTTGCCCGCGGGAGCACTTGCGTCAGGGCAGTGGTATCAGACAGCAAACCTTGCTGATAATAGCGATGCCATCTTTGCCCTCAAGGCAAGTGTATTTAGGGATTATTTCAAAGGGTTCGGGTGGGTGTACCAGTAAACAGGGTAACCTGGTAACCAAGAGACATGACGTAGACGTAACCTAATTTCGCGATGGAAAAAGAATATGAGCCTGCATTCTGGTGTAAATGGATGGGCTGAACCGGCAAAAATGATAGAACGGGCAATGATTCTCATTATAATACTGTTTTTTCTCACTTCTTTCCCCCTCGTTACCTCAGCCCTTCCCAATGGCACAGAGACACCTATCACTACACGCCCGACATGCACATACCTGTCAGCTCCGGCAATCTTTGGAGATAAAATCGTATGGGAGGACATAAGAGATTCGGCCATAAGCCAGATTTATCTCTATGATCTTACCACTGGAGAGGAACGTCCTCTCAATGCATCACCTCAGGTTCAATATCATCCCGCAATTTCTGGGAATACCGTTGTATGGACAGAACCCGACTGGACAGGAAGCGATGCAAAGATCATCAGATATGACACGGCAAGCCCGACGCGGAATGAATACGAGGGTCACTATGATTCATTTAATTACGAATACAATTTTCCCAAGATTTACGGAAACACCATTGTCTGGCAGGACTACAATGTAACCACCAGTAACTGGGATATTTCTGTCGTAAGAGATACAGGATCGCTACCGGAACTCCTTATTTACGGTGATGGGGACCAGAAACATCCGGAAATATATCAAAATACTATTGTATACGAAAACTGGACCGGAAGTGCCTATTATTCCGCATCCGATATTTCGCTGTATAACCTGAGTAATGATACTCCAGTTCCTGTCTCGGAAGGATTCTACCAGGAAACTTTTCCCCATATCTTTGGGGAAAAAATTGTCTGGGAGGCTACCAACCTGACAGGTGACGGAACCCATATTTATCTATTCGATCGGGGTGCGATAACCAGTCTGAATGATTATCCCTTCGATCAGCTTCACCCCGCTATATTTGGCAACCGTGTTGTTGTTGAAGATTATCGGCGTTCTGCATTGCCTGACATCTATCTTTATGATCTTCTGAATGGAACCGAGACCTGGGTTGCTCCCACCAACCTGTCCGGATCCCAGATGAATCCTGACATATACGACTCCCGGATCGTATGGGGGGATTCCCGCGCTGGTCAAAGCGACCTGGATATCTACCTGTTTACTCTTGGTCCTGCAGTCGAATGTCCGATAGCAGGTTTCTCCTCAACCCCGTCTGCAGGACAGGCGGGACTATCGGTAACCTTTACTGATACCTCCCAAGGATCACCTATCCTTCACCGCACCTGGAATTTCAGCGATGGTTCTCCCTGGAGCCTTAATCCGGTCGGTCCGGTAACCCAACAGTTTATCAGTGCCGGAATTTATCCGGTGACACTTACTGTGGGCAACACGTTCTGTAGAAATAGTACCCCGGATATCTGCAGGTATAAAATATACATCGACACTCCCCCGGAAGCCGATTTTTCCGCTGCGCCAGTATACGGATTCGCTCCACTCACGGTCCACTTCACGGACACCTCATGCGGGGCACCAAAAAGCTGGGTCTGGGACTTTGGTGATGGGACGACATCAAAAGAACAGAATCCGATTCATGTCTATACCCAGCCGGGATCTGCATATTCAGTCTCACTCACCGTGAACAATACGTTAGGCGGTGGGGCAACAAATACCAAAACGCAGACCGATTATATCCGGACGTTGGTCGGTGCAACAGAGATCTCAATCACACCTGTTGATGGAATAACTACTGACCAGCGTTACGGAAAACCATTTCTCGTATACAATGGTTCACTCCTGAATTCCTATACGGCAAATGCCAACTGGTCTTTGTTTACATCCGTGCCACCCGCGCGATATGGCTGGCAGAATATTTCCTTTGTTTCATCTGACGGAATTGGTTTCGAGAAACTGGCAAACCAGACAATCATGGGTAACGTATCTATGGTATATTTCCATACCGGGAATTTGATGGCCGCCAATCTCACCCGCCAGATTGGGGTGAATTATAAATTCAGGAGTACTAATTACCCTCAACAATCCACTGTCAACAGTGAGATATGGGGAGGGGCTGTCCCATCCGATATCGCTATATTCGAGTATTTTGCTTCCTTGATCCCTCCAACGGGATATACTACAATCAGTACCATCCCGTTCACTGCTCATATTACAAAAGATCCCCCCTTTGGTCAGGGAACTGCTACAATTAACATGAGCATCAGTTCTTTCTGGTACGATTCACTTCAGGAAACACCTACCACTCCCGTTATCATCATCGGAATTGGTTACGATTCTGTCGGTAACACGGTTGGTATCGGTCTTCAACCAACCCGCAACCGGGTGGGTGATATGGATTTTTTTACCGCAGATGCACCTCTTTATCTCACAAAATTTGGACTTGCACAAATGTCCGGCTCAGGGAACCCATTCCAGCTGATCACCCTTACGCTCGCAGAAATCATCGGTCCCCCGATTGACATTCCGTCATCTGACAGCACAGAAATTTCTGCACCCGTATCCGTTGTCATTCAAAACACAACAGTTCCTGCGATAAAAACACCCGTTCCTCCGGATACAGGCAGGACTGCCAAGATCTACGTGAATGCACAGGGTGTGGTAACCCAGGCGACCACGCTGCAGTCAGCAGATGGTCTTGCCAGTGTATCCATCAGGGAGGGAGTTATCCCAAAAAACAGTACCGGTGCGGCGCTTTCATCGATTACTATCAAATCGATACCTGACGAGAGTGTCCCTGGCATCCCTGATGGTTCTGCATTTACTTATGCCGGCATGGCGTATGAGCTGCAGCCGGATAATAGCACATTCTCACCATCAATTTTCCTTAATTTCACTGTTCCCCAGGCAGACTGGGGTCGGGATTTTATTGTAAAAACATATGATGGAAAGAGCAACGCATGGCTGGATGTGCCTACGAGCTACAACCCGGATACTGGTGTGGTTACTTCACAGATATCGCATTTCTGTTTTTTCGCCCTCTTCAGTAAAGCTGTAACCCCGGCACCTCCTGCCGCAGTAACATCTATTCCAACTCCCCCCCCGCCCGCTGCAATTAATCCACCACCTCCTACTGCACTATCTGTTTTTTCGGGCATACTGATGTGGGTCAGCGACATGGTGATAAAGAATGCGGTATTCGTAGCGGGCCTGGTAATCCTTGCAGTTGCTATTCTCCTCTACGGCAGGAAGCGTCGGCGTGACCGGGTGATGTATCTTCTCTAATACAGGTCTTGGTGATCATACACGAGGGGAGCGGGTTTCTGTTTTGTTATATCTTCTTCAATCCCTTTGACAAAGCCCATTGCAATAATGATCACCGGCACGATCTCGAGTCTTCCCAGCCACATCAGGACGATAAAGATCCATTTGATCGAGAGCGGACTTGCGGCCGAGATGAAGCCGACTGTGAGTCCGACGTTGCTCAACGCAGAGACCAGTTCAAAAATCACTTCATCGAGCCCGAATGAAGTGATATATACATGCAGAGACACGATGGTCGCAACAAATATTGTCAGGACATAGACCACGATAACGAGCATGTTCCGGGATATTGCCAGTTCCGAGATCTCCCTTGATAGTGTCCGCCTGCCAAAACGGAGGGGTACGAGCACATGGCTGCTCACAAAAAAACGCCGGAACCACCACCGCACTCCTTCAAACGCAAGCATCACACGGTTTACCTTGATTCCTCCTGCAGCACTTCCCATAGCTCCTCCTATAAACATCATCATCCCGACCACGGCAATCGGTACTGCCACCCAGGAATGCGGGTTGGAATTCTGAAGGCCACAGGTACAAAGTCCCGATATGGCTGTGAATACTCCCTGGCGGAATGCTGTGCCGAGAGGCAGATTGCCAAAGATAAAGAGATCCCATGTTGTAATGAGAGAGCCTGCTAACGCAATCAGGAGCAGTACTTTTACAGTCTGGTCGCGGAACATATCCCGGATTTTCCCGTTATATAACAAAAAGAAGACCTTGAACGGGATTGCCCCGGCAAACATCACGGGTATCAGCAGAACTTCCAACAGCGGGTTGTTGTAGTATGCAATCCCGCCGGTATGAATCGTGAAACCTCCCGTGGCAATTGCAACCATCACAAGATTCAGCGAATCCCACAGGGGTATTCCTGCAACCATGATCATGCCCGTGAATGCAAAGGTTAACACAAGATAGATCATCCACATCCGCCGGCTGGTTGTGACGACGGAAGACACCAGTTCTTCTTCCCGTCCCTCCGCACGGTAGAGCCGGAAGAGCGAGACCCTGGTCTTCCGTCGCAGGGAGATACCGAATGCAATGATACCGATCCCACCGATCCACTGGGTGAATGATCGCCAGAAAAGGAGTGTTTTTGGTGTGGAGTCCAGCGATGTAATCATGGTAAAGCCGGTGCCTGTCCAGCCCGACATTGCTTCAAAGATGCTGTCGGTATACGACATATTCAATCCGAATACAAAGGGGAATGCACCGATAAGCGCGATAGCAAGCCATGAAAACGCGACAGCAATAAGGGTACCGGAAAATGATGGTTCAAGATCCTCATACGATATGCGGGAAAGCAACCAGCCTGAGACAAGGAACAGGAACGGGGCAGAGGCAACAGGGAGGATCATATCCCATTCGCGGAAGATGACGAGAACAAGAAAAGGCAGCAGTGAAGCGATGCCAAGGAACTCAAAAATGAGACCCATATCGTGCGCGATCATGGCGATATGCTCGATGCGCTTCATCTGATAACCCAGCTGATTGGTCTTTTTATATTGTTATGGGTATCGCTTTTCCGGTAGCGGCTTTTTCATCACCGGGATAACAACACCTATTAATTTCAGGCCCGGTACATTAGGTATTCAACCATGAACACGCGTCGTAATGATCTTTTTTTATTCGTGCTCATCTTCATTCTCTTCCTTTTTGCTTTTTTCGTATTCTGGACCGTGACCGATATGGTGCTCCTCGGTGCATCGCTTGCTGTTGTACTCATGCCTCTGCACCGCCGCATTTCAAAGTATATCCCGCCCGGTGCATCCGCGGGGCTCGTGACCTTCGGTGTTTTTTCAGTCCTGTGCTTGGTAGCAGTGGGCACGTGGGCTATCCTTGTATCGAACCTCGATGTGCTCCAGAAAATGTTCACCACGATCGGCACCTGGCTGAACAACCCAGCAACGAACCCCCTTGATCTCGGCATCCCGTTCACAAAAACAAGTATGTCGGGACTGTTCGATAAGGGAGCGGCACTTTTCGTGAATTATCAGAAGACGCTTCTCGATAATCTCTATCTCATCGTTTTTAAGATATTTGTATTGTTCTTTTCCCTTTTTTCCCTGCTTTTGTGGGGAGAGGAGCTTAAACGTAAACTCACCCGCCACGTGCCCGCAATATTGAGTGAATACATTAAGACCCTGTCCGGGGTAGCTTCCGACACACTCTATGCGATATATGTCGTCCAGATTGCCATCGCGGTTCTTACCTTCTTCATTTCCCTACCGGTCTTTTACCTGCTGGGCTATGATAATATCGTATTCTTCTCGTTCCTCGCCGCGTTCTGCGAACTGATTCCCATTCTCGGAGCCTCGGTGGCATTTCTCCTGGTCGGGATGTATGCCCTGGCTATGGGAGACATGCGGGGAGTGTTCATCCTCTTTTTCCTTGGGTATATTGTTGTCTCATGCCTGCCGGAGATCTATCTCCGTCCGGTGCTGGTGGGAAGGAGGGTGAAGATCCACCCGGTGATCATGTTCATCGGGATTATCAGTGGAATCCTTACGCTGGGAATTGCAGGTTTCGTTCTCGGCCCGCTCCTCATCGTCCTGCTGATCACCAGTTACCGGCTCTCGGTGCAGGACAAAAAAGATCGGGACAAGTTGTCAGTGCCCTGATAAAACAGGTAAAAACGACATTTCCCCGCGTAAAAGAGAAAGGATTATACCTTATTTCTGACGACTGGTATTGAAGAAATGCTTAAAAATTATTTTGCGATACCAGGAATCGTAAAGTCCATGGGACTTGTCTTTGGGGATATCGGGACGAGCCCCATCTACACCCTGACAGCAATTTTCCTCCTTATTCCTCCCACGCCCCAGAATATCATGGGTATCCTCTCGTTGATCATCTGGACACTCATCATCCTTGTCACCGTGCAGTATACGTTTCTTGCCATGCACCTCGGAAAGAAGGGTGAAGGCGGAACGATCGTGTTAAAGGAGATCCTCCTGCCCCTCCTGAAATCCGGAAACCAGGTGGCTTTTGTATCCCTGCTGGCAATTGTCGGTATCTCGCTGTTCATCGGTGACAGTGTGATCACGCCGGCGATCAGCATTCTCTCAGCGGTTGAAGGTATCCTGCTTATCCCGGGTTTTGGGTTCACGTCACAGTTTACCCTTATGATCCTCGCTGCCCTCATAGCAGTCGCACTTTTTTCCATCCAGGTGCGGGGAACTGAAAAGGTTGCATGGGCATTCGGGCCGGTCATGGTCATCTGGTTTCTGTCGCTTACTATCGCCGGACTCATTGCGCTCTTTGCCGCTCCCCGGGTCCTCCTTGCAATCTCCCCGGTCTATGGAATAAACTATCTTCTGGGCAACGGACTGGCAGGTTTTCTCATTCTTTCATCGGTGATACTTTGCGCGACCGGTGGTGAAGCCCTGTATGCGGATATGGGACACCTCGGCAGAGAACCGATTGTCCGGGCATGGTATCTTGTTTTTATCGCTCTTGCGGTAAATTATCTTGGCCAGGGGGCGTTCCTGATGACTCACCCCGGGGTAAAAAATGTCCTTTTTGAGATGATCTTTTCCGAGATGCAGATGTTGTATATCCCCTTCCTCCTGTTGAGTATAGCAGCAACGATCATCGCTTCGCAGGCAATGATCTCGGGCATCTTCTCGATTGTCTACCAGGGAATCACCACCCGGATCATGCCACTCATGCGCATTGAATTCACGTCGCCGCAACTCCGCTCCCAGATCTATATCGATGTGGTAAACTGGCTGCTGCTCTTTGCCGTCCTGCTGATTATCGCAATTTTTAGGAATTCTAATAATCTGACTCATGCCTACGGACTGGCCGTCAGCGGAACAATGGCTATCACCGGGATAATGATAATCTGGATTTTAATTCTCCGCGGAGAGCTGGTAAAAACCCTTATCGCCGGCGCTGTGCTGTTTGTTACGTCAGTGTTCCTGGTTTCGAATTTCAATAAAGTCCCGTACGGAGGGTACTGGTCCCTTATTATCGCATTCATCCCGTTATGCGTCATCCTGATCTACGTGTACGGCCAGAAAAAACTCTCCGCAGCCCTGCAACCTGTTCCGCTTGACAACTTCCTGGAGCAGTTCAGTGAGGTATATAATTCCATCAACAGGATTTCGGGCTCTGCATTATTTTTCGCACGTGACTTCCGCAGGTTACCCCAGTATATCCCCCGGATTATGTTCACGAACAACATCATGTATGACGATAATATTGTCGTTTCGATCATCCGGACAGAACAGCCGTTCGGCGTAACGTGGGGAGTTACCCGCGAGATCGCAACGGGCCTCTCCATCTTTGAGATCTATTTGGGGTACATGGAAATTGTCGATATCGGCGCAATCTTAAAAGAAGCCGAGATCGATGAAAAGACTATTTTCTACGGTATGGAAGACATCGTGACCACCCATCCGGTCTGGCGGATCTTTGCGGCGATAAAACGCCTGACCCCCTCTATGGTCCAGTTCTACAAGCTGCCGTCAGACAAGATGCATGGTGTTGTGACAAGGGTAGAGTTATAAACCGTGAATCGGTGCCAAGCCCATTCTTTATATTGATGTTCAACCATTCGACAGGGAGATCGCATTCCGGGTGGTTGCATGAGTCCGGAGGTTGATACTTGTGTATCCGGAAACCAGGTACTGACGATATGCTCATATTTTCGCCGCACCTATATACCCTGCACACGGGAGTTGGTACCGGGTCAGTAATGCCGGATTTCCTGGTGTTGTTGATAACCTGAGTTTTCTTCCCGCAGGGCGTGGGTATCCGAGTCAGGTCAAAAGAGCGGGATTTAGGGTCAGTTAAGAAACTTCACGCAAAACCCGTAAAAAAACAAAAGAACAATCGTGCGAGGATCGCCGAGCCTGGCCAAAGGCGATAGGTTTAGGGCCTATTCCCGTAGGGGTTCGCCGGTTCGAATCCGGCTCCTCGCATTCTGTTTTGGGGTTATAGGTATCTTGCAAAATGCAACCCTTTTCACTTTTAATATCACCTTCTATTGTTATTTTTAGAAGAGGGGATGTCTTCCATTTTACATCCATCAGATTGGGATAGCCAAGTAACAGTTAATCAATAGAATTACTTCTTGCAATTCCGGGTGATGACTGATTTGAATACTTTGGAACGAAATTAATTCCAAATAAAAAGGCACATTTCAGGGATCCGGTGGGGAATGTCACAGGTAAACTGGAAAATGATCCTTCGGTACACTGACAGGTCCATGTCACACTTATGTGTGGTTTGCTTACGATAAGGGAAAGTTTAAAGGTGTCAGAACTATTCAATCTCAATCATGCTATCCGGGAGCATCTTATCCGTGATTGTCGTATGTTTACTCCTCATAGCAGGGTGCATCCAGCTTCCGGGGATGCATATCATCAGTAACACTCCTGATCCCATTATCGGCCAGTGGATTGGTGGCGAGCCGCCGGCAACAGACCGTCATATTATTTTTTATGAAAACCAGACATTTTTTTCCACGAATTTCTTTTTAAACCGCGGGGAAACGACTGATTCAGGCACCTGGACCAAGGAAGAGTCCGGTCAATATGTACTATACTCGGGTACCGGTGAATTAACCAACTGGGTGTACGATTCGTTTGATGATTCAATGTATATGAGTGAATTACCCCAGATGAAATATTACCGCTATAAAGGGTAACCTGAGCGCTTTGATCCCATCGATTCACGACCCGTAATTCATCATAAGCATTAGACCGTTTCTTTGTACCAAAAGACCTATTTTTCTGCACGGACTGGCATAATCACCGTCGTGATACCGCTATACTGTAAACGTCGCTGTATTGCAAATGCAGTTTCGTTATGCAGGATCTTCTGGAACGGATTTTCATGCCGGAAAACTATCTGACCGGTAAAAAACGTGGAATTCGGGAATTCCTTTGCGATATTTTTGCAGAGAGGTACGGCCACGTCCACAACATCGGTCCCGATATCCATGCGGTAATCTGCAGCAAATCCCATCTCACGGGCAAGATCAACGTATTTAATGAGTGCATTTCTCGTTGACTGGGCAAGTGCTGCCACTTCAGCTGAACCTTTGAATGTTCCTGAATCGACCACGGCAACAGAGACAAAAATCACATTTTCGTAGACACCGGGAAAATTTTTTATAATAGAATAAAACGTGTTTACGCCAAAACCATGAAACCCGGATACGAGTTGGACCGCAGTCATTTTATGGGGATTTACCGGTTCTGAATTTTTGCTCCCCGTGGTGGGTATAACCTCGAGCAAGGTATCTAATTTCCTCAATCCACGGGTTACCTTCTGGTAATGACCATGTATCAGGAAGCAGAGACCGACAAGAGCAAATGTCAGAAATAACGTGAGCCAGCCCCCTTCACCAATCTTTTCATAGAGTGTGATAAGGAGGATTGTACTGCATAATACAAATCCGATAATGTGGACGGGTATATGTCGTTTCCAGTCCTTTTCTGTCGCCCGGTTTTTGTAAAAGAACCGTGTCATCCCGAACTCGGACAGGGAGAAAGTGATGAACACATTAATGGCGTACATGGTCACGAGGAAGACGATGGATCCGTGCGAAAAGATCATGAGCAGCAGTGCCGATCCTCCCATAAGAAGGATCCCGTTGGTCATAGTGAGGCGCTCAGAGAGGATGGCAAAGGACCGGGGAAGCCACGAATCGATTGCCATATTTGCCATCACCCGTGGCCCGTCAATAAACCCGGTCTGGGCTGCCACAAAGAGCAGTGCTCCCTCAGAAAGGATGGTGACCAGCGCGAGGACGCCCCCCAGCGGCCAGCCACCAAAGACATTTGTCGCCAGTACAGCATTCAGGGTCTGTCCCTGGACCGGTCGGATATTCCAGAGCAGATAGCACAGAAAGAGACCTCCGGAAAGAATGGCGAGTGAGATTGCCATGTACCCCATTGTCCGCTTTCCGGTTTTTACTTTAGGCTCACGCATGATCTGCATCCCGTTTGCTACTGCTTCGATCCCGGTATAGGTTCCGCTTCCGAGTGAATACGCCCGGAAGAAGATGGCCAGAACACCGATCATACCTACGGCCGCCAAATCCCTGGAGAGTCCCGACTGGAATCCTCCAGCGACCACGCCAATCTGAGGAGTATGGGCAAAGATCCCATACCCAAGAAGCAGGGCATGGGCTATGATGAACACAAGAAATATCGGTGCAAGCGTAATGATGGATTCTTTCACCCCCCGCAGGTTCATTTCCACCAGTATCACGATAAGCAGGCAAGCTATTACCAGTTTGTACGGCTGGTACGAATAAGGTAAAAACGAGAAGATTGCATCGGAACACGCAGCGATGGAGACGGTGATGGTCAGCATGTAGTCAATGAGAAGTGCGCTCCCTGATATCACACCTGCCCGCTGGCTGATCGTATGGGTGGCGACAATATACCCCCCGCCGCCACTTGGGAAATGTTCGATAATACGGGTGTAGGCATATGAAATAATAAAAACGGTAAATGCGGTGCCAAGTGCAAGGAAAATTGCAAGATATGTATGTTCACCCAGCGCAACAAAGGCTTCAGGAGGTCCATAGGATGACGATGAGACGCCATCTGCCCCCAGCCCGATCCAGGCGAGAACGGGTATTAAGGCGATCTTATGGAATATTGAGGGGTCTTCGATGTTTTTCTTGGCCCCGATAATGGTTCGGCGGGCTCCAGCCCGGATATCCTCCCAGTTCCACGATTCCTTGGGTCCCACGGTATCTTCTTCCTCAGCTGAACAGGTGTATTTCTGATGGAAGCAGTACCTGTCTGCGCCTTTGGGATAGCTTACACCAATGTTGAATATGCACTAAGAGGCCGGTTATGATAGCCGATATAATAATCTTCTTGTAATCAATCCGACACCATCAACCCGCACTCTGTGCACATCCAGCCGTATGGAATGAAAGCAGCGCGATCCATAGATCCGCTGCCTCTTTTCACCGCCTTTCAGGTGGTACTGACATTCAATCTCGATTATACGGAAACGGCGTGTGGAACGGTGGGTTAGTAGACAGGTTGTATACCTTCGGTATTACTGGAGACAACCGTTTTCCGGTAAGGAATTAATCTTCATCAATCTCGTATCATGATTTCGGATATGAGTTTTGAATTAATAGCTAAAATTTTTTGACGGAAGCTGAATGGAATAAAGCGCCTCGATTACTCGTGGATCATCGTCAACATCATCTTGAACCGCTGCTGTGCGTGCAGGGCGTGCGGTTTGTTGGCCGGCATGATGATCATCTGGCCTTCTTTGAGCAGGAAGATGGTCTGTTCTATCGATATCTCCGCCTCACCATCAATGATCAGGGCAAGTGCATCATACGGTGCGGTATGTTCTGACAATCCTTCACCGGAATCAAAGGCAAAAAGCGTGATGGTCCCGCTTTTTTTGTAGACGATCATCCGGCTCACGACAGAGCCATCCTGGTACGCGATGAGGTCTTTAGGATTCAGGACCTGTCCGGCAAGGTTCTCATGGGATTTTGCGGGCATGGATTTCTCCTGTACATGATGTTTGATGAGGGGATTCTTAAACCTGCTTTGCGCAGCGGGTACCAGTGTTTGCAGCAAAAAAACCTATTGTATCAGGATTAACATTTTTTCATAGCGAAGAACCTGCGGGCGCAACACCCGCGGAACGGGGATGGCGATGCATGGTACCGTGAATGCTGGCTGGCGCCAGAGCCCGGAGCAATACAGCACGCCCGGATCAGGGTTATTGTTGAGCTCTTCTCCCCGGCATAACCGGACCAGGTCCTGGTGAGGGGTTCAGATTCTCAGATGGGTTGTAAAACATGAAGTGAATGCCGTAAGAATGATTACATCTTTTTCTTTTTACGATCTGTTGTTCTCTTTTCAAGATGGGCAGAAACAAGTCCTGCAGCGACAAGCAGGACCGTCCCTATCGTGATCAGAATAACGAACAGGATCAGGATGCTTATATTTTCCTTAACAACCTGGAAGGTCCCGAAATAGTAACCCCCGAGTACGACAGCCAATGACCAGGCGACTCCCCCCAGCACATTATAGAAAAGAAACCGTCGGTAGTTCATCGACCCGATACCGGCAAGGAACGGGGCAAACGTCCGCACAATCGGGACAAACCGGGCAACAAATATCGTTGCACCGCCGTATTTTTCATAGAACCCATAGGTGTTATCGATATATTCCTTTTTCACGAGCGATGGGAATCGTTCCAGAAAAACATGGATCCCAAGATAATTTCCAATCCAGTAATTCACTGTATCACCAATCACTGCCCCGATGATCACTGCAGGAAGGAGCCACCACAGCTCCATTATTCCGCTCGCCGCTGCAGCTCCGCATACAAACAGGAGCGAATCTCCCGGGAGGAAAGGAAGAATGACAAATCCGGTCTCAAAGAAGATGATAAAAAAGATGATAAAATATGTCCACATCCCGAATTGACTGACAACGACTGATAAATTCTGATCAAGATTGAGAAATATCGTGATGAGAGAATCAATCATGGGTGGTAAAATTATGCGTTTGATCTCTATATTATTGTGTTGAACCCACATTTTTTATACCCCTATTCATTGTTGGCTGTCTGTCCAGCTACTGTGGATAGAAGTCTAAAATACGCTTCCGAAGATAATTGGAATATAAATATACCGAATCCCCAGTACAGCTTATTCTGTCAACCTTACGAGGATTTTTTTCATTTGGTAAAGACCGCTGTTATCTCGGATCGTATCAGATCGATTCCCCGGACCCGCATCGCCCACTCGTGCGTGCTGACTGAAACCGGGGTCAGCCCGGAAAAAAGGTCAGCTACTTCCTGTTCAGAGAAATAATGCGTGACAATATCCGTACCCCGCCGGAATGTAGCACCTTCAGTTTCATACCCCTTTCCAAACCTGAAATCTTTGGTGGAAAATTCACAGAAAAACAGCAACCCTCCTTGTCTGATGAGCCGGGTTACTTCAGCGGCGATTGATCTCCGATCGGGTGCGTGCATATGAGCGACTACATGAATTGCGAAAACTGCATCAAACACGGCATTTTTAAACGGGGACCAGCGGGCGTCAGCCACCACGGCATGGCCGTTCAGGGGATCCGAAAATACCCGCCGGCAGTATGCAACTGCCCTTGAAGAGAAATCAATTGCAGTTACATCCCACCTCCGCTGGACCATCGCCCTGACGGTCTTCCCATTACCGCACCCGAGTTCGAGAATCCGTGAACCGGAAGGCAGCTCCGGCAGATCACGGGTTGCCCCGTTCCAGAGTATTCCACGGCGGGTATAATCTTCTTCCCATGCTCCCGGACCCTGTATCATCGACCAGTCACGCCTATCAATAATTCTTTTTTTGCATAATTCATTTTACCTGCCAGATGATGCCCTGTCCCTGTATTGTAATTAAGAACTATTTTTTCGTGGCTCACCTGAAAAATATCTGGCAACATCCTGAACGATCACCTTAACCTCTTTGCCGGGTCCCGTTATTCTGATCTTCAGATTGACCCGGGAAGATATTTTGTTTTTAAGGATTATCCATGCTGACTTCGGATTGTGACGTTCCCGGGCATTTGAAACCCGTATGAACAACAGTCAGCACCTGAACCATAAACATACTCTTCAGTTATGAGGATTGGGTGGGGGTCTAAATTCCTGCGTATGATGAACGCCACCCTATGCGGATCGGGACTGAAAATTCAAAAAACCCTTCCCGCAAAGCCCTGCAACGGAAAAGTCCTGAAGCTGGTGATCCCGTCAGGGCGTAAAGAGCCTTGTCACCGGAAGAATTGTGTAAGTCTCTGCTTCACAAGATCTGCCAGTTGATCTGTTGAACTTATGCGATTGATTTCGCCAGCGGTGATAAGCTGGTGGATGGCCTTTCCTGTCTGGATATATACGGCAGGAGCCTGAGGATCCAGTATCTTGAATTCCTGCTGGAATTCGTCCAGGTACAGGAACCTGGAGGGGATAGAAATCTCGTTGATGAAACGTTTCCATCCTTTCTTCATACCTACCGGGGTTATAATTAATGAATACAGATCGCATTTCCGGGTCCTGACAGACCCTGCACCATGGTAATCCGTAATGGCCGACAGGCTTCCCCTGTCAATGCCATAGACGAACAGGATAACCAGGTTTGGTTGCATATTTACATCCCCATTTCTTTCCAAGGACTTAAGGATTGGGTTGCTCTTTATGGCAGGGTATACCTGGATAGATCAAAAAAGGAACATCATCCTGTGCATAGCCTAAACCTGTGCAACCAGCCGGCTTCCTCAATCGTGGTGGTCCAGCTCAGCATAAGCGACGGCAGGATCTTTTTCCCCCTCTATTGAATCCGAAAATGGTTTCACCCCTTATTCCCGGCATGTTGTCCTGCCAGGATGAGTTGGCCATAGTGTAAAGGCGATAAGGTATGATGCACATTCATTCAATAGTATTAAGGAATACATACATGAGAAGGGATAATCCATGCTCGACATCAGGTTCGTACGGTCCAGCCCGGACACGGTCAGGGCCGATCTTAAAAAACGCGGTGATACTGAGAAGCTCGAATGGGTAGATAACCTGCTTGCAAAGGATGCCAGGGCACGTGAACTAAAAGTTGAGACCGATGCCCTGCGCCAGCGACGCAACACGATCGCCCGGGAGATCAACGCGGCCCGGAAAGCCGGGCAGGATACAACTGATCTCATGGCTGAAGCCGCAGCCCTTCCTGAAAAGATCCGTGATAACGAAGCCGAGCAGGAATCGACAGCAGAAAAGATTCGGGCTTACCTGATGCGCCTGCCCAATATCCTTCATGAGAGCGTCCCTGTTGGGAAAGACGATTCTGAGAACGTTGAAATCCGCCGTGAAGGCAGGATAAGGACGTTTGGTTTCGAGCTGAAAAATCATGGTCAGCTGGCAGCTGAACGGGGATGGGCTGATTTTGAGCGGGCGACGAAAATATCCGGTGCGGGATTCTATTTCCTGAAAGGCAGCCTAGTCCTGCTGGACCTGGCACTCCAGCGTTTTGCCATAGATCTGCTGGCAGAAAAAGGGTATACACCGGTCATTCCTCCCTACATGATTAACCGCTCCTCGTATGAAGGGGTCACCGACCTGGGGGATTTCGAAAAAGTCATGTACAAAATTGATGGTGATGATGCATACCTTATCGCCACCAGTGAGCACCCGATTGGCGCGATGTACAAGGATGAGATCTTTGAGACAAAGGATCTCCCTCTCCGTCTTGCAGGTATCTCTCCCTGTTTCCGGCGCGAGATCGGTGCGCACGGGATTGATACCAAAGGCCTGTTTCGCGTCCACCAGTTCACCAAGGTTGAGCAGTTCGTATTTTGTACACCCGAAGATTCATGGCAGATTCATGAGGAACTTCTGGCAAATGCCGAAGAGATCTTCCGGAAACTGGAGATTCCCTACCGGGTCGTAAATATCTGTACCGGTGATATTGGTACTGTTGCAGCGAAAAAATATGATATCGAAGCATGGATGCCCCGCGAGAAGACCTATAAAGAAGTTGTATCCTGCTCGAACTGTACCACATATCAGGCAGTCCGGCTCAATATCAAGGTGAGGGACAAACATGAATTCGAATCAAAACAGCATGTTCACACGTTGAATTCAACAGCAATTGCCACATCGCGTGTGATGCGTGCCATCCTCGAAAATTTCCAGAATAATGAAGGCATGGTAGAAATCCCAAAAATACTCCGGCCTTACCTGAATGATAAGGAATTTCTCTGATTTTTTGCCTGAATATCGAATAGGATACTCAACAAATACTTATTTTTATTGATAGCGCAATTATAGTTGAGAACGTGGTACAATGGGCTATCCAGAACTGGACCGTGATGAGTCCATAATCCTTGAAGCGCAAAATATTAAATTCAAATCCATATCATTGGATGCACGACTTACTACCAGGCGTATTATCCTTATAGACAGCAAAAAAAATATTATCCCTCCCCAGGAGCTCCTTCTGGCAACTATCTGGCAGGTTGAAGCCGGGGAAAACGCCATACGGGACCACCTTTTAACACTCACTATCGTGAATAACGCAGGTGAAAAGGATCAGATAGTCCTCACATTTCCCCGGTTGTCGGGCGCAGAAAGGAAACGGGAATGCAATGACTGGGCAAAGAAACTGCAGAGTCTCATTCACCCGTCAGCTGCAGAGGCAGAACCTTCAGATCACTACGGATCGGAACGGAAGCCTCCGGAAAAACTTGAAGCCCCTGCCCAAGTCCAGGGAGAGATGGCAGGCCGGCGCCCGGTAAAAAAGAAGATCGAGATCGCCCGTCCCCTGAATAAGATCATAGAACCGGGGCCTGCTCCGGTGGTGCCGGTAGAGACCTCGTCCCTGCCATCCGGCATGTTCTGTCCACGATGCGGGAATCGCGTACCGAAGGAATCCACGTTCTGTAACCATTGCGGGACACCTATCAAACAACTCTCTGAAAATGCAATAGCGCACAGTCCTGATGTCCCCCAGGTGCAGATCCCGGTTCCCCCCCAGGCCGGTTCAGCTACCGGACGCCAGGACCGCCCGATCGAAGATATAATTCATTCCATCGAACCTCTCATCGAAGACTCCGTGCCCCGCACCCAGCCGACGCCCCTGATTAAAAAGCGTGCTCCCCAGATAATCTCCGAACAGGTTCTGTCCGAATCCCTGCCCGAGCCGGTCTCACCGGAAACTCATACCGGACCTGCTCCGACAGGAACTCAGGCAGAGCCTCCTGCTCCCGTTATCTGGCCCGTACTGCAAAAAACAGATTCACCTTTGGCCACACCACCAGAACCGGCTGCTGTGGTGCCCGAATTACCTCCACCTCTCCCATCTCCTCCGCCGGCATCAAGACTGCCCGGCAATCTTGCGATCGTGCTGATTGTGATAGTAATTCTTGCATTCATAGCAGGATTGATCATAGCGTCAAACCTCTCGCAAGGACAGACGGTACCGGGGGCTAATGCAACTCCCGTAAAGACCACTCCCGTGACCACCCCCGCAACGCCAAAGCCAACGACGGTCAAAACTGTTGTCATAACCACAACCACAGCCCCCCGGTCAACTCAGGTGCAGGTCCCTTCAACGGGGGTATGGGTGAGGGTGATGTATCCTGGTACCTATACCGGGTTGATCGGTACGCCGGGGGACCAGACAGAAGTGACCAGTTCCGGAGATCATTTCTACCGTGTATCGACAGTCAACGGGACAGTTGCGGTATATGTCCAGAAAAATGACGGATCGGCGGATAAGATCGTCGCTGAAGTATATAAAAATGGCATTATGGTTAAGAACAGTTCGACTGTTACCCCACGGGGGATCATTGAAATCCAGTTCGATTTAAAATCCCTGCAGTCCGGCAGTGTCAATGCCACACCAACGGTACCATAATATTCCGGATTCCCGGATTGAACTGGAGGTACCAGAAGTCTCAGAAACAAAAAAAAAGATAGTGAAAATCCTAATTTACCTTGCGTACGCCTCTACAAGATCCCGTGCAGTAATAATCCCCGCAAGCTGCTTCTTTTTTATGAGAGGGAGGCGCCTGACATGCTGTGTAGCCATTGTCCTTGCTGCCTCATGGATGCTGATACCTGAGGGAGCAGTTTTCAGCGGAGATGTACAAACCGTACCCACCGGGGTATCGAGCATCCTTCCCTGCATAAGGAACTTTGAAAGGAGGTCTCGTTCGGTAAATATTCCGGACGGCTTTCCATTACGAGTCACAATCACGCTCCCGATCCGTTTTGAACCCATGATACAGGAAACGGTGGCAACGGTCTCGGTCTCCTCAACAGTAACAATCTCACTTGTCATGAACTCATCGACTTTGAGCGAGGTCTCCGGAGCATCAGGCATCTCCCGTATCAGGTCAGATGCAGTGATTATACCATCCATCTTGCCGCACTCGAAGACCGCCAGCCTTCCTTTCCTGTGGATCATGGTTCGGGCGGCTTCCCTGATCTCACTGGCCGGGCATATCTTGATGAGCGGGTATGACATGACCTGTTCGACTGGTGTCGTCTCCAGGTCAAGGCCATCAGCAAGCACTTTGGAGAGCAGGTCCCGCTCAGTCACAATAGCAATGGGCGTACCGTACTTCACGACGATAAGGCTCCCGATGTGTCGCTCCCCCATGGTCTTAGCAGCGTCTGCCATCGAGGTCCCGATAGTTGTCGTGACTACATCGCGGCTCATGATGTCGCCTACCCTGAGGTGGCGTTTATAATCCTTGTACGCGCGATCAAGCACGCTCGGGAATTCAATACCGGGTTTTTCTGGTGCAGGCATATATGATCACTCCAATGAGAATTGAGTTCTCCCTATTAAAAGTATCGGTGCTTTATCTTTCAAGCGGTTCTGAACTGAATAAATACGGTCTGGTGCTCAGATAGTGCGCCTGCAATGAAATTCATTTCGGAAAAGATTACGCAATGAACTGTGCTCCCCGGATTTTATTTGTATTGTCAGGGATATTCGTTCGATGAAGATCCATGCAAAGAACCTCCGGACGGGAATCTGCCAGTTCTTGCAGATGAAATAAATTTTTCAAAAAAAGGCTTACAGATTGGCACAAGATTCAATTAGAAATTAATTCATTGAAAGAGTGCTGCTATGGGGATTCGAACCCCAGTCGCGGGCGTGAAAGGCCCGCATGATTGGCCGGACTACACTATAGCAGCGCGTTGCTCTATGTAGTTTCTCGGCACCTCATAAATAGGTTATGGATTAGGC
>Ga0315275_10001478_pt1 | contig 20767 bp, 14 predicted proteins | sample YL17G03_0_MG_FD_205557 | JGI IMG/M metagenome (GOLD analysis project Ga0315275, IMG submission 205557) | Sediment microbial communities from Yellowstone Lake, YNP, Wyoming, USA - YL17G03_0 | ecosystem: Environmental > Aquatic > Freshwater > Lake > Sediment | place: USA: Wyoming | collected...
TAGGACGGACCCATCCTCCCACTAAACCGTCCTCTGGGTCGAGGCAGCAACTGACATATTCTTGGATCTCCATGACCACTTGCTGCCCATCTCGCAATTTCGCCGTAAGACCCGGGCGGGAGCTCCGCCAGCGGGGTAGGCCGATATCGATCTGGTCTAACGGCGTGACCAAGGACTCAAAGTTGTCGAGCTGCTGCTCGATCGCTTCCAGCCCGTGGGCCGCGCCGATTTCGACGCCGGAGGACTTAGTTCTAACTAGCCGGATGAGCGTACCACAGCTACCGACCTTTTCAGCTAGATCTTTCGCCAAGGTGCGAACATAGGTGCCTTTGGAACAGGTGACGCGAAACGAACCCTGACCTGGGCTAAGGCCAAGAAGGTCAAAACGGCTCACGGAAACACTTCGCTTTAAGGCCTCAAGAGGCACACTGCTGGCGGCCTCGGCACCACTTCGGGCGTAGTCATAAAGCGGCTTGCCCTTATACTTGATCGCCGAGTAGATCGGTGGCGTCTGCACGATGTCACCGATGAACGCCCCGATAGCGGTCCGCAGTTGCGCCTCGGTGATGTGCTCCCAGGCTGTTTCGCGGATGACCTGACCATCGAGATCCAGGGTATCGGTTTCACTGCCGAAGCGAATATCAAATTCATAGGTTTTGGGCATGTCGAGCAGGTAGTCTTGCAGTCGTGTGGCGCGTCCGAGCAAGACCGGCAGCACACCGGATGCGGCGGGATCCAAGGTACCGACATGACCTAGCTTTAGCTTGCCAAGCCGCCTAACCAACCAACGCGAGATATCCTTGGATACCATGCCGGTTGGCTTATGAACGGCCAAAAGGCCATGGATATGCGCATGCGTCACCAATGCCGCTAGCTCCTCAGTTGCGAAATGAAATTAAAGCCTGGCGAGCAGTTCTTCGATTCGGGAGCCGCGTTCGATGCTCTCGTCGTAAAAAAAGCGGAGGTTGGGGACGCGCCGAATGTCTACAGCCTCAGCGACCTTACGCCTAAGGTAGCCGACCGCACTCTTGAGGCCATCGCGAGCATGCTCCGCAGCCTTTTGTGGGTCTTCACCGTAAACTCGAAAGTACACGGAAGCCAGCTGCAGATCTGCGGTTAGCTTCACTGCTGTGATCGTGATCCCCTCGAGGCGAGGGTCGCGCATGTTGCCTGCTGAGAAAGCCGCGGCGATGACGTCGCGGATTTCGTCGGCGAGACGGGTTTGACGTAGTCCCATAATCCAGTCCTGACCTTATTAAAGAGTTGCAGCGCTTTCCTCGAGCACGAAAGCCTCGATGATATCGCCTTCTTTTAGGTCGTTGTAGCCGTCAATACCGATCCCGCACTCGTAACTCTGCAACACTTCTTTGACGTCGTCCTTGAAGCGACGAAGCGACCCGATTTTCCCTGAGTAAATAACGATCTCATTGCGAATTAAGCGGCAATTGGACGACCGCGTAATCTTACCGGTGAGCACCGCAGAGCCACCAATGGTGCCAATTTTCGGCACGCTGATGGGTTTGCGAACTTCGGCCCGGCCCAGAACCACTTCGCTGATAATGGGTGGCAGCTTGCCAACCATGAGGGCTTTCACTGCATCGACGATTTCGTAAATGATGCTGAAGTACTGAATGACCACGCCATGCTTCTCTGCCAGTTCGTCCAGACCACGAGCGGCGCGCACACTGAAGCCTATGATCACTGCACCGGAGGCATCGGCCAAGGTAATGTCGGATTCCGTGACCCCACCGACACCGCTGTGCACGATGCGGTTCTTGACCCGATCACTGTTGAGCTTCAAGATCGATTCAATAATGGCTTCGACTGAGCCCTGGGTATCGCCTTTGACGATCATCGGCACTTCTGGGACTTCTTGATTTTTCACCTTCGCCAGTAAGTCGGCCAAGCTTGCAGCACTCGACTTAGTCGACTGTGCTTTGCGTGCTTGCTCAACCCGCCACGCCGCGGCTTCCCGCGCGGTGCGTTCATCGGTGACGATGTTAAACCGGTCACCTGCCCGAGGAACTCCGGAAAGTCCAATAATTTCAACCGGCTCAGATGGCCCTGCGTAAGCTACATCCTTGCCCTTGTAATCGTGCATGGCGCGTACGCGTCCATACTCGATACCAGCGACGATATAGTCGCCAGCCTTAAGGGTACCGGCTTGCACCATTATCGTCGCGACCGGACCACGACCTTTGTCGAGGTGGGCCTCGATCACAGCGCCCTCGGCAAAGCCGTCACGGGTCGCTTTGAGGTCGAGGACTTCGGCCTGTAGCACGATGGCTTCGAGCAGCTCATCGATCCCTTGGCGCTTGAGCGCGGAGGTCTTGATGAACTGGGTCTCGCCGCCCCATTCTTCGGCCTGGACGCCATGCTCGGTTAGTTCCGTGTAGACGCGGTCGAGATTGATATTCGGCTTGTCGATTTTGTTGACCGCCACGATCAGCGGTACGTTTGCCGCCTTAGCGTGATTGATGGCCTCGATCGTCTGTGGCATCACGCCGTCGTCCGCCGCAACCACCAAGACCACGATGTCGGTGACCTTGGCTCCGCGGGCACGCATGGCCGAGAAGGCCTCATGACCAGGGGTGTCAAGGAAGGCGATTTTATGGCCGTTGTGCTCAACCGAGTAGGCACCGATATGCTGCGTGATTCCTCCTGCTTCACCACTTGCGACACTGGTCGAGCGGATGGCATCGAGAATCGATGTTTTACCGTGGTCAACGTGACCCATGACGGTCACAATCGGCGGCCTGTGGAAGGACTGAACATTGGTCGCATCGACCTCCTTGCTCATGATCTCTTCGACAGTCTGCGCCGTGTTCTTCACTTCGAACTGGTACTCGCTAGCGACAAGCGACGCGGTATCAAAGTCGATCTCTTGGTTGATCGTCGCCATGACGCCTTGGGCCATGAGCTTTTTGATCACGTCCGTACTCTTGACCGCGAGCTGCTTCGCTAATTCGCCCACCGTGATCGACTCGTCAAAGCTGACCACCCGGTAGGATGCCCTGGGCATGGTGACCGAGGTTTTTTTCAGGTCCTTACGGCGCTTAATATCGCGCTTTGTCCGCGGCGCCATCGGCGTGTAAACAGTGCGCCCAGCAAAATCTGTCTGCGCCACTTCCTCGTCCGAGGTGAGGATCTCTGCCTGCTGCAGCAGCAGGCGCGTGTTGATCGCCCCTTGGGTCCGGCGGGCCTTGGCAGCGGCCTTTTTCCGCGCCTGTTCTTCGTCATCAAGGGTCTTTTTATCTTTGACACCGGTGGCTGCAGTCGCTGCTCGGCGATTGCCCCACTCGTCAAACTCACTCTGCGGTGGTGCACCAGGAATCTGCACAGCACCAGGCGTAGAAGCTTGAGCGCCTTGTTGAGCTTGATTAGGAGCTGCTCCGGGAGCGACACCGTCGCCACTGATGCGGTTAGAAAGTAGCCCCAAGCCGGTGACTCGCGTGCCCCGGTGATCTTCCTTGCGACCGGTTTGCCGGCTGCGGTTGGCGCTCTCGAGCTTTTCCACCTCTTCAGGGGAAGCCTTCCGCACGATCGTTGCGCCGCCCATTTCCCGACGCCGCCGCAGTTGCGCATCGTCACCAGACCCGGGCTCAGCAGCAGCCGAAGCACCTGCACCAGAAGCTTGAGAAGGCGGAGCCTGGATGACTGCGGCAGCAGGCGCTGGAGGCCTCACCGCAGAGCTTGTTGGCTGTTGTGTAGCAGCAGCTTCCGTTGCCAGCCTGGCTGGCGCTGGGCGGCTTTCCTCGCGCCGCGCGGCAGGCTCGGTGGAGGCCTGAAGCGACGCTGCTTTTGGTGTCGATTTTGGGATATTGATCGATACGTCAGCCGACCGACTCGGTGCCGGCCTGACCACGCTAGACGTCGGCCGCTGCACTGACCGCACGACAGTAGCGCTGGTAGCCGCAGCACGGGTGACTACCGCTGGCGGTGGTGTATTGCTGCGGGGTGCTGGGGCTGGCTGGGTACTTGCAGCGATCTGATCTTGCTCCACTTCTGGCTCCTGGTCCAGGTCAGCAGCAGCTTCCGCCGCGCCAGCACCGTAGTCTTTATCGCTGGGCTCAACGACGGCATCAACTTGCACCGGCTCCGCGACGTGTTCGGCCTGGGTCTCCGCATCGAGGGAGGCAGAGGCAAGCTCGCTTCCTTCGGATCCGGTCGCAGCACTAGCTTCCTGAGGCGACTCAAAGTCCGTCGCGTCCGACACACCTTCGTCATCCTTTGCTGCGGCCCGTCTACGGATCACCACTTTAGGCTTGCCGCTGGTGTCGGTCGATGCTGCAGAGCCACTGGCAGCAGCCTGCTGCGTTGCCCCTGCCGATGCAGTAAAAGCGCCGCGCAGCTCGCTCACCTGTTGATCAGTCAACGTGCTCTGATGGCTCAGCACTTTTGCACCCATTCCTTTGAGCTTACCCATCAGAATCTTTGATTCGATGTTCAGTTCTTTCGCCAGCTCATGTACACGCAGTTTAGTCATCTATAAATACCCTTCATACCGACTTCTTAACTCACCGGGAAGCGGCTGACTTATTCGTTCTCAGCAGCTGCATCCTCGAGCTCCGACTGGAGGTACTTGTCTGCCGCGATCTGAACGGTGCGTGCAATCCCTGTCGACAGCCCAGTTTTCTGGGCCACTTCTTCAGCGGAATCTGCGACGATGTCACCTATCGTACCGTAACCAGCATCGGCCAAGGCGTGCGCCGTTGCCTCACCAACCCCACTGAGGCGTTGGAACAAGCGAATTCGTTCGTTCCGGCCGCTGTCCACTTCGACATCTTTTTCTGGGGCGGATTGACGGCGAGGATCTGCTCCCGAGTGGGCAAGGAGATCTTCATGATCGCTTGGGCCAGCCTTTGCCGTCGGGATCGATCGGCCAGACTCTTTGGCTAGGCGAGCTGCCTCTGCCAATACCTTGTCCGCCTCGACCTCATCCATATTCAGGAGCCGCTGTAGCATTCGCGGACTGAGTGCTGCCACTTCGGCCGGCGATTTGACGCCTTCATTGACCAAAATCTCGGCGCGCATCGGCCCAATTCCAGCAATTCCAGCCACGGCGATCTTGGCGCCCACAAGCTCTTGCTCGAGTTTGCCTTCGCTCTTGATGTCCAAGCGCCAGCCGGTGAGCTGAGCCGCCAGGCGCACATTTTGTCCGCGCTTGCCAATCGCTAAGGACAGCTGGTCGTCAGCCACGATGACTTCCATGCTGTGGTTTGCATCATCGACGATGACCTTGCTGACTACAGCAGGTGCCAAGGCATTGCAGACCAAGCGAGCGGGATCTTTATCCCACGGTACGATATCGATCTTCTCGCCATTGAGCTCCTGCACGACGGCTTGGACGCGAGCCCCTTTCATGCCGACGCAAGCGCCCACCGGATCGACCGATTGATCGCGTGAGTAGACGGCGATCTTGGAACGATGTCCAGGATCACGCGCGGCGCTTTCAATGGTGACGATCCCGTCATAGATTTCCGTCACATGCTGCTCAAACAAGCGGACCAAAAAGCCCGGATGAGCTCGGGACATGACGATCTGTGGGCCCCGCGAGGATCTTTTTACTTCGAGCACATAACCCGTTACCCGATCTTTGATGCGGTAGCGCTCGGTGGGCATCTGCTCGCGATATGGAATCACGGCCTCGGTCCGACCAAGGTCGACAATGATATCATTGCGCTCAAACCGCCGCACATGGCCGTTGAGGACTTCGCCGGTCCGGTCCTTGAATTCTTCGTAGATCTGAGCTCGCTCAGCATCGCGAACCTTTTGCACGATGATCTGTTTTGCCGACTGGGCGGCGATGCGGCCAAAGCTGCTGGTGTCAATTTTGATCCCCAGCGCATCGCCGACGCCGGCCTCAGGGTCGAGCTTGTGTGCCTCTGGGACTGAAATCTCACGCACTTCGTCGGCCACTTCCTGCACCACGGTGCGAAACTGGAACAGCTCGATCTCGTTGTTTTCTTCGTTGTAGTGGGCTTCCAAATCGGCGGTTGCGCCAAAGTCGCGCCGTGCTGCGTGCAGCACCGCTTGCTCAAGGGCATCGATGATGATCGCTTTGTCTAGATTCTTGTCGCGGCTGACCAAGTTGATGACTCGGGTTAAGTCTCCATCAAATTCGGTCGCTTCAGTAGTCACCATGCGCTTAGGTCCTTCCTGCGTCTTAAGAATAAAGAGAACTGATCAACCATGACTCCAGTCATATACCAGACTGGCTCGCTGCAAGCTCATAAGCGGGAACGACCATATCCCCTGCTCGGTCTCCAGCGTCAACACTGCCTCATCTTCAGCGCCGTGCTTTTCGATTCCTAAAAGCTTGCCGACGCCTTGCTTTCTATCACCAACTTTATCTTTGAGCTTCACCTGAATCGTTTGACCCACCTGCCGGACAAAATGCTCTAGGCGGCGCAGCGGCCGTTCAATCCCCGGAGAACTCACTTCTAGCGTGTACCGAGCCGGGATCATATCATCAAGAGCCGTGACTTCCTGCAACAACCGACTGGCTTTGACGCAGCCATCCAGTGCAAGGCCGCCTTCGCCTCCCAAGTTGTCGACAAAAAGGCGCAATATCCGGTCGTTACCTGACCACTCTGCTTCAATGCAGTCGTAGCCGGCGGAGTTTAGCTGGGCATTTACCACAGCCATCACATGATCGAGTCTGGCTCTATCCAAAAGTAAGCATCTCAAACAAAAAAGGCCAGTCGCACCCGGGCAGCACTTTTGCAGCCCGGGGCCTGGGCCTGCAGATAAGCGGATTTGCTAGCAAACCCACCGAAGTGACAAGCACACTGAAGAACGGCCAGAGAAGTACCATAAAATTCGCTCTTTATCAACTCAAGATCATCTATGTACCGACCGATGCGTCTGTTGAGGTCAGATGGGGAGGCTTTATGGGTCTGTTTGACAAGTTGCTTGGCCGGAAGACGAATAGGTCGGATGCGGTTGATGCTGAGATTGCCGCGATGGTCAAGGACGGTAGGATGCACGCACGCATGCGCCTGCATGATGACACTGTGGCAACACTGACCCTGCCCAGTCACCTGATAGGGCGGGTTGTTGATATCAGTTACGGCGGGATTGCAGTGTCTTTTGTCGGAGCGAAAAGCCCGGTTCAGGAAGGCGCTCAGTTTGAAGGCAGTCTTAAGATCTTGGGTGCTAGCACGGCACTGCTCGTCACCGCTGTCCGCGTCGTCGCATACCAGGGCGACGCAACCATGGTGGGTTTTTGTCTGCATCACCAGGCGGCTGGAGGCCTGCTTTTTCTTCGCGACTTTATTGAGCCATCCCGTTGCGGCCAGAGCCTGGCCCTCATCGCTCCCGAATTGCGCCAGGCCCGCTACCAGGGCAGCGAGTGGCATTGTTGGCGGGGCGATGGCCCGACCGATTTGATTGCACAGACCCAGCCAGGTACTGGGGTCTTGAGTGAAGCGATCTTAACGTTTCGTCTCAACAAGACCTACTGTGAGCTGACCTTTAAAGGGGGTGTGTTACAGGTCGGCATCATCCGACAGGAAGATGAGTCGAGCCTCCTCAATGGAACGGCTAGGGCGATGGCTAGCAACGTTGACGACGAAGTTCGCGTGCTTCGCGCAGGGCTATACATTCTTCTCGCGAGCCCTGCGCCCTGTCGCGCACTGAGCGCGCCGATGATCGCCTTGGCGCGCGCCAGACTGCTACTCCCCGCAGGCGGAGCCGTGTAGGCATAGTAGCCCTGAATATGGCTGCTGCAGCCCAGCGGTGCGATGCAGCCAGATGGCAAACTCACGGATGGAGTAGACCGGGCTGAAATCTGGCTGCAGGAGGTTGTCTCGCGTACCGAGGATGAGTTCGCCAAGGGCTGAGGGTGCTTCGCCCTGACCTCGATGCGCAAGGATACGGACTCCCTTCGGCACAAAGGCCCTGAAGGAGTCTGGATTTAATCTAAATCCACTGGTTATTTCAGCACTGTTGATATGATTGAGATTGTCACGGCTTACCACGATCTTACTGCTGCGAATGATCGCATGACCATTGATGATTGCATGGCCGTTGATGATTGCATGACCGTTGATGATCGCGTGGCCGTTGATCAACGAGTGGCCCCGGACCATGTCGTAGCTTGCGGGTCGATTGCGAGGAGGTAGCTCAGGAGCAAAGCCTAAGACTTCCTGGACCGTCCAGTCGCCGTCGAGGAGTGGAAAGGGCTCCGCACTCCCGAAGTGTCCGTAGTCGCAACTTGCGTCCAAGCGAACCAATCGCAGCGTCCGATCGAATGGGTTGAATCGCAACCCGCAGCTGCTGCTATCACCCGCTGCACTAAGGTCCAAACGCTGCGCTCCGGTCAAATCAAGGGCGATCAAGGCGTTGGTATCATTGGGCCGCTCAATGGCAAGGCCGATGACGCGGCCATCTCCATCCATGATGGGGCCACCCGACATGCCTGGTTCAGCTAAGTCGGCGTCCACCCCTGGCATAGCCTCAAGCTTGAACTTCGGCAGGGGGCCAAAGTTTGAGGTGTCTTCAGTAGGATATTCGTGCAATGCCATGCGCCCAGTCCGCTGGACCTGCTTGCCGTTCAAGCCGGCCGGGTAGCCAATGGCCATGCGCGTCTGATCATGACTAGGATCGAGGTCGATGTGATCGGCTATCTCTAGGCCGCGGATGGCTTCTGGAGAGCGCGCGCCTAGGGCCCTTGCGAGGGCCGGTAGTTCGCTGGTGCGGATCTGCAGCAAAGCAATATCCGACTCCACACTTCGACCGATCAGCATCGCCGATAGCGGCACGTTGTGACCGCCGACATCCAGATCGTAAAGGTTGCCAAGATGAAAGGGCCCTGTTCCAGCCACGGAGCCCGCCCCAGCATCGGCCAATGCGCCATAGGCATACCCGACCGGGAACAAATGGGCCGCCGTGACGACAAAAACCTTTGGCCCAGCCGTCATGTCTGCGGCTTGATTCACCTGCACGCCAAATAAATGACGTAGATGATCGATATTTCTTACTAAAAAGCCTGATCCCAGCGTCACGTTGCCGTCGAGACTGATCCTAACGACGTGGCGCCGCACCAAAGTTGTGTCAGCACCCGAGCTGACAAAGGCTTCCGGTTGAATGATGGAAGGTAATGCATGAGGGGTCAGCGCACCGGCCTCTGCCACGCCTGGTCCTTCCTCGGGAAGGATCACCCAAAACACCGAATTTGGGTGCGTATATTCGATGTCGTGGACCAGTACGCCGAGTGAAATGCCCACGGTACCAGTGGGTGTCGCTGGACTGAAAACCAGGTCGGAGAAGCAGCGAAAGCCGTACGCCCCCGCTTCCTTGTCGCACGCAGTAGCAGTGACGGTCACAAAGGCACTGCGCCAGACTCCGGCAGCCTTGTCAAAGGTCAGCTCCTGCTCGCCAGTGCGTGGCCAGCTACCTTGCAGGTAGGGCTGAACCATCGTCGGAGCGATCGGCTGATTATAATACTGCTCGATGCGAAAGCTGCGTGACTCCGCTCCTCGTCTCAGGACTGCAGGAATGCCGGGCGGATAGATAAAGCGCTGGCCGTCACCGATCTGCTGCCACATGACCGAACTGGTAAGTTCCAGGCCATCAGCGTCCCTGCTGCCATCGACCACCGCAAATGCTGGTAAGGCCAAAAGACAAGCCGATGCGCAAGCCGCCATACGACGTAAAGAATGCCACGCCATGCCTTCAACAAAACGAAAAACCGCGCCAACAGTCATTGCTTTTTGCCTCAGCTTGCACCGGCTACGAATATTGACTGGATGAATCTAAGGTTGAGCCTAACAAAACCAATTCGCGCTTCCAGTATCTTTGAAATATCAAATATATATCTATTGTTATAGGTATTTACACTACGTTTTTCCAGCTAATTTTGCATCTCGGCACCAGGTCAAAAAAATACTATTTAATATTAGGCCGTTATGCCATTCGTCTCGGACTTCTCTGGACCTATGTGGCTCAATGTGTTCTTACTGGCGACTCCTGGGCTTTCTGCTACACCCTTAGCAACGATGCTGAGAAACGCGGACGGATGCGTCAAATGAATTGGGATAGCTGCATCAAGCAGGCACGCGATTGCCACACGAAACAAGCCTGGGAAGCATTATTTGATACCTTTGGTGAAGGCTTGGCAACGGGCAGCAATTCCAAACCGATCGAAGAGATCTTCAAGATATTGCGCAGTGACCCCCAGAGCTTGCACTACGATCCGCGCATCTGGGGCCGGCTCATCCAGGGCTGTCTGTCGAGTTGGAACTTGGAACTTGGTCGAACCATTGCCGAGCACACCAAGAAGATGGCCTCGCCCAAGGTCAATATCGCCGCGGCGCAGCTTTATTTAGATAGTGGGTCGCCCTCGACAACCAGGGACATCGCCAATCGCACGCTCCGCCTTGCCAATCTGCAACCCTCCGAACGAGTGCAGCTAGAGATGCTGGTAGCTAGTAGCTACGCTGAGGAGGGCAAAAGGCAAAAGGCCATCCACCTTCTGAGCCAGCTGCGCAGTTCACTACAAAACCTTGCTCCGGATCCACGAGAACGCTCCGACCTGCTGACTAACATGGGACGCATGCAGTTTTTTCTTGGTCGTTACGGCCAGGCCGCGGAGTTGTTCTATGAGGCGTCACAGCACTACCGCGCTTTAGAAGATTGGGAGGCTGCTGCCAAGACGATCTTCAATACCGCCGCTTGTCATCTTAACGGCGGCACTAAAAAGCGTGACGAAGCCTTCGTCATGATCGAGGAATGTCGGCGCCTTGCCGAAGCGCAAAATCTTCAAGGCCCCTTGTCGCATTGTGAGGCTGCTTACGGCATGGAAGCCTACCAACTCGGCGATTTTGCGGCCGCCCGCGAGCATCTGCGCCGGGCTCTGGAATATTTGCCGATTTCCGACAAAAGCTATCGCCGCCTACATGTGCTGTCGATGCTCGCTTACACCTATCTGGCCATGGGCCGTTACCATCTCGCCCGCAAGTTCGGTCAGCAGACCTTTGACCTCGCCACTTTAGACGAGTCAGAGCGGCACAAGGCTCGCTACACGTCGCTGCAGGCGGAGCTCCTGTGGGAGGACGGACTGGTTGAGGCGAGCCAGTCCTTGCTGAAAAGCACCACAGCGCCCCTAGAAGCCCGCGGCGTGCATACGCTCGAGGAATTGGCCGCCGTGGCGCGCTATAATCTGCAATTGGCGCGACTAAATTACCGCGGGCCGAGCCCAAAGTACGACATCGATGAAGCGCTAAGAAAGAATCATCATGCCTGGCTGGATCACTTATATGCCTTGGGCGAAATCGCCTTAAACGTCGGTGATTTGGTAGTGGCTGACAAATACTTTGCCGAATGCCTGAGTAAAGGCCGTAACATCAGCGACCGCTTCCACGAGGCTCTAGGCTTACTGGGACTCATCAAGTCCCTGTTGACGCAGCGACGAGCGGCCGAGATCACACCGCTTTTTCGCGAGTTTGAGATCGTCATTGCGCGGCTTGGCGAGACACCGTTAAAAATGCAAGCGCTGTTTATCCAAGCTGCCAGTAGCTACCAGCTAGGCGATTTTGCCGAATGCGAGAGACTCCTCCGTCAGGCCATGAAGAACAGCCGGCAAAGCTTTGCCGACAAGTTTGTCCTAACCTGCTGGGTGGCGACGATCGAAGGTCGGTCGTCACGCCTTACCGCCGACTGGCAAACCCAGATGGTTGCAAGGTACACCAGACATTTTTTTGCGCCATCGCTTGAAGCGATAGACGATCGCCACTTTCGCGTCAGCCAGCACTATATCGTCAGCTTGGAGCGCCACCCCTCACTGGCCGATCTGCTCCATTACCTGTTGATGAAAAGCAGTTTCAGCGCCACCACGTCCGAAATCCAGACCAGCGTCTGGAAACAAAGCCTCCACACCCAAGGCTGGCAGCAAAAAATCCGCAATACGATTATGCGCCTGCGCGACTTTTTCCCCTACACGATCGCGCCAATACTGATGCACGCGGAGACGATCGCGCTATTTCGCGAGGCGATCACCATCTATCCGCCACAGCGAGCGGGCTTGGCCGCAAGCGATGAAATCATCCGCCTGCTCGACGACGTCCCGATGTCTAGTGTTGAACTCGCGCGCAGGTTAAAGATTTCACCAGCAACGACCAAGCGCATTCTCAAGCGACTCATGGACGAACACAGTATTCAAGTCGTGAAACAAGGGCGACACGTTGTCTATAAAGCCCAGCTCACAAGCGGGGCTGAGGCACCAGCTTGAGCAGGTTACAGCACGATATTGGTCGATAGAAAGCGCGACGTGTCGCCGTCCAAAATCCCGCGGATCAGCGTCTTTCCCGATGCGTCCTGTTTTGCCGCAACCATCGAGCGGATGGAAAAGGAACGAAGCGCATCATAGACGCTAAGAGTCCCCTCTGCTGAGTCCTTCCTTCCGGTAAAAGGAAACACATCTGGTCCGCGTTGGCACTGCGTATTGAGATTGATGCGGCAAACCTGATTGACGAGGCGATCGATCAGCGGCCCAATGACTTCGGGATTGCTGCCAAACAAGCTAACTTGTGCGCCGTATTTAGACTCAACCATATAGTTTAAGACGGTACCGACATCATCAAATGGCACAATCGGAACGACCGGCCCAAACTGCTCTTCTTGGGCAAGGCGTGCGGTCAGTGGCACGTCTGTCAACACCGCTGGGTAGAACAAGGTGCCGTCGACTCTCCCGCCACGATCTGGATTGGCTAGCTTGGCACCGCGGCTTTGCGCATCGGCAATGAGGCTAGTCAGGTACGCCGGTTTTTCGGTGTCAGGTAGTGGAGTGATTTGCACATCGGGCTCCCACGGCATCCCGCACTTCAGGGCGTCCACCTTCAGCACAAAGCGGCGGGTAAACTCAGCGACGAGCGAACGATGAACAAACAGCAGCTTTAAGGCCGTGCAGCGTTGACCGTTAAACGATAACGAACCACGTAAACACTCGTTCACCGTCAGATCGAGATCGCAATCCGCTAGGACGATAGCCGGGTTCTTTGCGTCGAGTCCAAGGATCGAGCGAAAGCGATTGGGATGGGGGTGCTCTTGCTTGATGCGGTTGGCGACAGGACTCGAGCCGATAAAGGCCAGCACATCGATCAGGCCGGTTTTGACCGCCGGTCCGACGATCTCACGCCCGTGACCATTCAATATGTTGACGACACCGGCGGGAAAACAGTCGCGAAAGGGCTCCAGCAGTAGATCCCAAAATAATTGGCCGTAGCGTGGCACTTTGACGACCAATACATTGCCCATGATCAGCGCCGGGATCAGCGTCGTAAAGGTCTCATTAAGCGGGTAGTTGAACGGACCCATACACAGCGTCACGCCCAGTGGTGCACGGCGAATCTGTGCTAGAAGGCCGCCGGCAAACTGAAAGCGGCTGGCATCGCGCTCAAGTTGCTTGACCTCCTCGAGGGTGTCGCTGATATAGGTGATCGTCCGGTCGAATTCACTTTGGGCATCGACCCAACTCTTGCCGATCTCCCACATAAGTAGCTGGCAGATCTGCTTGCGAAGCGGCAGCATTCGGTCGCGAAATTGCGTCACCGCTGCCAGTCGTTCTTCCGTCCTGGCCAAAGGCCAGGGGCCTTGACCTCGGGCCCAGGCGATACGAGCCGCATCGACCGCCGAGAGAAAAAGCTCCTTATCGACATTAGGGGTTTCTCCAATCAGCGTCGGACCCTTGGTGCCGATGGCGGCGCTTTGGCTAAAGACCTTCTTGCGCGCGTAGCCGCTCTCATGAACGGTGCCACCGATCAGTATACGCCCTTGGACGTTTGGGGCGTTGGCTGGTATTGCATCGTTCATAATGCACCTCATGGTGGATTTTCTTTACCCATATCATGACCATGGGTTTAATGCGAAGACCGCCTGGGCGGCAAGGGGCGGTTGGGTGCCATATCGTTGTGGCCATCTGCCTTAGTGGCTGCTAAAAGCTTGCAATAGAATTCACTTAGATAGAAACCTTCTGCCCATGGGCTGATCGGAGCTGCCGATGCCATCAATCGCGACTAAGACCGTGACGTTGACCGTTGCCGATCACACCGTCATGGCAGCCTATGTCGCCATCCCTGGGCAGCCCTCAGGTGCCGCCGTTTTGGTGCTGCAGGAGGCCTTTGGCGTCACTCGGCATATCCGCAGCGTCGCCGACCGCTTTGCAGCGCAAGGATATTTAGCGATCGCTCCGGAGCTATTCCATCGTACCGCGCCGCAAGGTTTTGAAGGGCCCTATGCGGATTTCAATGCGGTTGCTCCCCACTGCCATGCAATCACCCAGGACGGCCTTACTGCGGATTTGGACGCTGCATGCGCCTGGCTCAATGCGCAGCCTGGAACGATCAAAGATCGGATTGGCTGCATTGGCTTTTGCATGGGTGGCCGCGCCGCCTTTCTTGCCAACGCGCTGCTCCCCATCAAAGCTGCGGTGTCCGCCTATGGCGGCGGCATCGCCCCGGGTCTTCTGCATCTCGCGACCAAACAAAGCGGCCCGCTCATGCTCATTTGGGGTGGCATCGACAAACATATCGACGAAGGGCAGCGCAGCGCAGTCCGCGCGGCCTTGGCCGAGGCCGGCAAGGAATTTAGCGACACGTTGTATGCTACGGCCGACCATGGCTTTTTCTGTCCCGATCGTCCGGCCTACAATGCCGCCGCTTCCAGCCAAGGCTGGTCAGCCGTCGATGCCTTTTTTAAGCTTCATCTTTGCGACTTTGCAGCGCTACGCGCGAGCCGCTCCAAGCCAAGGGAAGTCACCCATGGATCATTATAGCTTAACTGACCTAAACGAAATCTTTGCAAAGGAATGCGATCTGGACGGCTTTCTTGGTCGTTTGCTAGATCCATTCAGTCGCACCCAGCTCGACCGTCTTGGTCGCCTGTTCGCGATGAACTATCCATCGCAACAGAGTGGCGAGGCGCGCGCAACGATCCCCAAAGTCATCCACCAGATTTGGATTGGACCAAAACCACTCCCCGAGCCTTATAAGAAGTTCATGGCGGGCTGGCGGCAGCACTACCCCGACTGGGAGCATCGCTTGTGGACTGATGCCGAGGTGAAGCGCCTTGACTACAACACCCGAGACATCGTCGATGCCAGTAGCTGCTACGGCCAGAAAACCGACATCATTCGGGCGGAGATTTTGTTTCAACAAGGCGGGCTCTATATCGATACCGACTATGAATCGATTAAGCCCCTCTCCGAGATACACGATTACTTCGACTTTTACGGCACGCTCCGGGCGATTCCACTCCTCTATTTGGCTAGCCCGACGACCTATCCGAGTCCCCTGCTAGCATGCAACTCCATGATCGGCAGTCGTCCAGGCCACCCGATCCTTGCTGCCTATCTTGATAAAGTCCGGGATATCAGCCGTCATCCCTCTTACTTTGATTTAAGAATCGCTGAGCGTCTGACTCTAGCCAGGGTGAAGTTTTCAAAAGAGCAAGTACAGCGCATAAAAGAAACCACCATTAAGACCTATATCCCTTACCATCACGCGGTATTGGATCAAATTCAAAGCAGCCAAGATCGAAACATCATGTTCCCGCCAACCTATTTCAATCCGATCGACACTTGGCATTCTTACCGGTTCATCTTTTGGCGTTACTGGATGCGACGTGCCGAATACTGGTCCAAGCACCAGAAGGGGCCGATTCGAACCTACCAGCGGCCGCTACCGGATACTTTTGCCATCCATCATTCAAAGGCCTCGTGGGCCGGGTTGTGAAAAAAACGGGACCAGGCTTGAGCCTGGTCCCGCTGTTGTATGGTCGCTGCGACAGTTATATAGCTACTCGCTGATCCAAGGCGTGGGCTGCTTCATAACCTGTACGCATGGCTCCATCGACGGTAGCGGTAGATAGGTAATCACCGGCGAACACCAGCGGCCCTTTTTGTTGCTTACCGACCTCTGCCGCCGCTCGGTAACGACCGACCGCATGGATGGGAATGGCCTCACGCCGCTGGATCATCTGCAAGGGTTCGGCGCGTAGAGGTAGATCTGGGCTCAGTTCTCTGGCCAAGCGCCACGCATGCGTGTAAAGATCACGCTCTGACATACCTAGCGTGGCTTTGCTTTCCTCGGCGGTCAGATAGACACTGATCGCTTCTTGACCGCTGCGGGCCTCGCCTCTGGTTTGCAATTTATGACTATTGAAGTTCAGTCCGGCGACCCGATGGTCTTTTGGGCCACAGGGCAGCAGGCAGCTCATTTTCGGCAGCTTAACGCCTTTGTCGATGACAAAGACCAGGTGCGTATTGGGCACATAGGTTTGGCTCTTTAGGAACGACCGCACGGTATCTGGCACGATGCGTTCGTCTAGGCCGGCGGTGATCTTCGCCGCGACACTGCCAGTGGTCGCGACAATGACCTCGTCATAGATATGCTCCGGCCCGTCGGCCAGAGTGGCTCCCGTGATCTTGAACTTCGCTCCGCTTGGCTTGATGTGATCGACGGTGACACCTGTCCGCACATCCAAATTCGCGGCCAACTTGGTGCACACAAAGTTCATGCCCTGGCGAAAGGTGTAGAAGCGAGCGGTCGCTGCTTTTGCCTGCAACGCCAACATCAGTGAACGCGAGATCGACTCGCACGAGAAGAACCAAAAGGGTTCGATTCCTGGTCGCACCAGATACTGATAGGCGCGCTCACCGACGCGTTTGACGGCGTCGTCGCGCACCGAAGCGTCGTCAAAAGGGGCCAATGAGGCGGCCGAGCTGAGGTCTAAGTGCCGGTACTTGGCAAAGATGAGCGCGGTCTGCATCGCCATGCTGAGCTTGGCCCGGGTCCCAAGAAAGGTGAAATTGGCGAACGAAGCCGTCGATCCTAGGGTAAAGTCTGCGACTTTTTCGCCGTCGGTCAGGGCGTTGGAACGCGACAGGTTGGTGATCTCGCCTTCAAGCCCAAGCTTCGTGATGAGGCCCCAGAGAGTTGGGTAAAAATTGGTAAAAAAGCCGGCTCCCGAATCGACCACCCAGCCTTGATCGTGCCACGAGGTCGTGCGCCCGCCAACGGACTTAGCCTGTTCGTACAGTACCACTTCGCGTCCTTGCTGCTGCAGCAAATGCGCGGCATAACACCCAGCAGGTCCTGCTCCAATCACAGCCGTCCGTCGCGCCATAGTTCCCCTCAAAGCAAATAAGAGTTAATTATAAACCTCGCATTAATAGCTTAGGCGACCGGCCGGCATTAGGTCAAATAACCTACGGCCGCCGCAGCGCGGAGTAGATGGTGCCATTGGCTTCAAGATGTTGTCTGCTGTGTCAATGAGTCCGGAGGGTTGCAGGAAGTGCCTGACCCCGAATGGCTGGCGTGGTATGACACGCTCCTTCGCTAGCCAGATCACCCAGGATCCCAGAATATATGCATGCTCCACACTCAAGCACGGTCCAAGCCGCGGTCTCCTTCGCACAGACGAATTTGCCCAAAGATCTGCTGGCCGTGGTCGGTGAGTTGGGGTTTAGCCAAATGACCGAGGTCCAGGCCCGCGCTGTCCCGGCTTTGCTCGAAGGCCGCGATATTATTGGTCAGGCCAAGACCGGCAGCGGTAAGACCCTGGCCTATGCGTTGCCCCTGTTGGCGAGCATCCGCCTCGACGGGCGGCGGCTTCAGGCCGTGGTGCTGTGTCCCACTCGGGAGTTGTGCTCGCAGGTGGCGCGCGAGATCCGTAAGTTCGGTCGGCGGCTCCCGGGTCTGCAGGTGCTGCCACTTGCCGGCGGTCAACCGCTGCGCTCCCAGTACGGAGCCTTGGAAAAGGGCGTCCACGTGGTGGTTGGAACACCGGGTCGGATCCTCGATCACCTGCGGCGGGGCACGCTAAAGCTGCATGATGTCACCTACGTTGTCTTAGACGAAGCTGACCGCATGCTGGACATGGGCTTTCAAGATGACATGGAGGCGATCTTTGCTGCTGTGCCCCGCAAACGCCAGACGGTGTTCTTTTCTGCAACCTTTCCGCAGACCATGCTGGCGATGAGCAGCTCACTGCAGCAGAGTCCTTTGCGCATCACCGTCGCAGACAGCTCCGAGGCGCCGAGCATCCGGCAGATCGTCTATCCCGCTGGCCTCAGTGACAAGGCCTTAGTCCTGCGTCGCGTGCTACAGGAGCACGCGCCAAAGTCGGCGATCGTCTTTTGTAACTTTAAGGCAGGTGCCGCAGAACTAGCTGAGGCCCTAAACATCGAGGGTATCAGCGCCGATGCGCTGCATGGGGATCTGGAGCAGCCTGAACGCGACCGAGTTTTAGCGAAGTTTCGCAATCAGAGTATCCGCGTGCTGGTTGCGACCGACGTGGCGGCGCGTGGCATCGATATCGTGGACCTCGATTTGGTCTGTAATGTCGACCTCCCGGCTAAACCAGAAACCTATGTGCACCGCATCGGACGTACCGGTCGTGCTGGCAAAGCAGGCCTTGCCGTATCGTTGATCACACCACGCGAAGAGGCCAAGATCGAGATGATCGAGGCCTTGACTGGAAGTCCGATCGAGCGTGGTCGCTTCACCGACCGTTCGGCACCGAGTAAAAGCTCGGCGCCGGCCTTGACGAACGCGGCCATGGTGACCTTGTATATCTCTGGCGGTCGCAAGGAGAAGGTCCGTCCCGGCGATATTCTAGGGGCCTTAACCGGCGAGGCCGGTGGACTCGCTGGTGCCGATATCGGCAAGATCGAAATCCATGATCACTTCGCCTATGTGGCCATACGGTCTCACCTTGCTGATGCAGCACTCACTAGCTTGCGTGACGGCCGCATTAAGGGGCGCAAATTCCAGGTCGAGCGGGTTCGCTAACCGCGCCTGGTACATGACTGATTTGGCTGCTTTTCCCGGCCTTTGCGCCGGGGCGAGGTGCTGGCGCCGCAGGTCCCAAGCCGGCCGTGGACTAGTCTATAAAGTTCAGTTATTCTGAATCTTTGGCCCAATAGAGCGGAGTGGTGACGGTGGCGAAAACAGATCAGGCTCCAGCCGCGACGCCGATCGTTTTGCTGTATCGGTTGATCTCGGGAAGTGTCGCCATGCTGCCAAATTGGCTGCTGCGTGCACTGGCCTGGGGATTGGCTTTGATCTTAGTCCGAGTGGTCAAGCTTAGGCGCCCATTGGTCCGGCAAAATATCGCGATAGCCTTGCCGACAACCTCGCTGGCGGAGCAGGACCGGATCTACTTTGAGTCCGTTTACCATTTCGTCCTGACGCTCTTCGAGACCGTGGCCGGCGGCTGGATGACTCTCTCCAGCACCGTGACCATCGAAGGCGATGAAGAATTGCGCCAAGCTCTGGCGCAAGGCAAAGGCTGTCTGATCCTGTGCATTCATATGGGTAACTGGGAAGCGCTTGCCGCTAGCGTCAGTCGCGGGGTGGCGCCGACTTCAGTGGTCGTTAAAAAGATTGGCGATGGGCCAGTCGATGCCTTTGTACTGTGGTTGCGCCACCGTGCTGGCTTTCAAGCCCTGCAGCGCAAAACCAAGGGCGACGTCTATCGCCGCATCCTCGAGGCGTTAAAGAACAACCAGATCGTTGGCTTTGTCATGGACCAATATCAACCCGGCGCCCCTGAGGTTGATTTGTTTGGCGTGCCAGCCAGAACAAATAATGGCCTAGCGACGATCTGGCGGCGCACTGGAGCTCCCGTCGTTCCGATCACGATCAGGCGTGATGGCCCCCACCAGCATCATGCAACCATCTTGCCGCCTTTGGAGTTAGAGATCAGTGCCGACCCGCAGGCCGACGTACTCGAGGCGACGCAGGCCTTCAATCACATCATCGAGGAGATGATTCTAGGTAACCCCGAGCAGTACTTTTGGTTGCACGATCGGTACAAGGTGGGACGCCAGAAGGCCGCGCCGGTGCCGCCTTGAAGGGGCGAAAATCCCTTGTCAAAGCCGGCGCATGCCGGTCCGGGCCAGGGGGAGGCGCGGTGCAGGCCTATAGTTCCCTTAGTGACCTGCCGATACTCTAGGGAGACAAGGGGTAGGCTGGTCGCTCCTCATTGGGGCTCAGGCATCGCGGCGAGGTAGGCACATCGTGAGTGAAAAGCGCGAACATTACCGCATCAAATACCGAGACGATGATCGGCCGACGTTTGTGATGGGTGGTGCCAAGTTTTTGGTCATGGATATCTCTGAGAAGGGGCTGCGATTTGATGGTGGCCTGAAACTTAAACCTGAGGAAAACGACGCTATAAGCGGCAAACTCGTGTTTAAAAGCGGTAAATCATGCGCCGTCGAAGGCAAGCTGTTGCGTTATGACTCAGTTAAGCGCGCTTGCATCGTCAAGCTTGATAAGGGAATTTCGCTCGCACTGATCATGGAAGAGCAGCGGATCATCCTGAAAAAATACAATGCCCTGGACTAGTCTGCTGTAAACCTTGCTCAAAGCTGCCCCAGCATGCTTAAATGCCGGCACTGCGCCGCCATGGGGCCGGCTAAGGCGAGGTAAATAGTGGCGAAACTCTATTTTCGGTATGGCGCCGTTGGCAGTGCGAAGACGCTGAACTTGCTCGCCGTAGCCCATTCTTATACCCAGCAAAACAAAAAAGTGTTTGTGATGAAGCCTGAGCTGGACGTGCGGTTTGGCCAGGATTCGGTCACTTCAAGGGCCGGTCTCAGCCGGCCAGCGGACCTCTTGCTGGGGCCGGAATCGACGCTGCCATTTGCGCAGTTGACGGCTTATCATTGCGTGTTGGTTGACGAGGCGCAGTTTCTTACAGCAGCTTCGGTGGAGCAGCTTCGAGAGGTCGCAACGACGTACAATGTCCCCGTGATTTGCTA
>Ga0315275_10001481_pt1 | contig 20736 bp, 25 predicted proteins | sample YL17G03_0_MG_FD_205557 | JGI IMG/M metagenome (GOLD analysis project Ga0315275, IMG submission 205557) | Sediment microbial communities from Yellowstone Lake, YNP, Wyoming, USA - YL17G03_0 | ecosystem: Environmental > Aquatic > Freshwater > Lake > Sediment | place: USA: Wyoming | collected...
TTAAGCTGCGCGCCGATCACGGGACCGAAGAAGCACGCGAACCCCCAGGCCGTAAAGAGCAGGCCGTAATTCGAGCCTTGCGAATTCGACCCATAGAAGTGCAGACAGGTGGCGGGGAACAGCGTGAACATGGCGCCATAGTTCCATCCGATGAGGCCGGCTACCGCCCACAATGCCCAGTAGGTCCCTCCTGCCGGATAGAGCAGCAGCATGGCCAGAACCTGCAGAGCAAACAGCACCGTGAAATAGATCTTGATCCCGACCTTGTCAACAAACCACCCCGAGAGAATCCTGGTCGCCGCATTGGACAGCGCGAGCGTGCTCACCGCACCGGCGGCCACCATCGGGGCCAGCCCGCGTTCGATGCCGTGGCGGGCGATGTGGCCGATAGTCATCGAGCCCGCAAATGCGCCGCAAAAATACGCGATGTACATGCGCCAGAACTGGGAAGTCCGGATGGTCTGGGCGTGGGTGAACTCGCACGCCGCCTGCGAGAAACTCGCCCCGGCAGTAGGAGCGGGGGGAGCCCACCCTTTCGGCTTCCATCCCGCCGGCGGGACCTTCAAGAAAGCCCCGGCCACAATGGCCATGACACCCATCGCTGCGCCGCAATACCAGAAGACATATCGCCAGCCCATGTGCTCAATGATCCAGGTCGCAAGGGGACCCATCACGAAGGACCCCAGGCCTAGCCCCACTACCGCGAAGCCGGTCGCCAGGGCCTTCCTGTCCGGCCACCACCGCGGTAGAGCCGCAATCGGCGGCAAGTAGATCAAGCCGCCGCCGAACCCGGCGATGAGCCCATAGGTGATATAGAGCTGCAGCTTCGAATGGATGAACCCTGTGAGCACGAACCCGATGCCCAGGATGATGCCACCGGTCACAACCACAACTCGGGGCCCGCGCTTCTCGCTAATGCGTCCAGCGGGGAAGGTCACCAACCCGAAGACCAGCGAGCAGATCGCATAGGCAAGGGCACACTCCAGCGTGCTCCAGCCAAACTCCTTCTGCAAGGGCTTGATGAACACGCTGTAGGCATACAGCAGCGCGCCGCATGTAGTACTGCTCAGCAGACCCAATAGCAAAGGCACCCACCTAGGCATAGGAGCTTTGACTTCGTCCGCCATGGCTCAGGCTCTCCTTTCACCACGCTTCGTCGGTGCCGGACCGGCATGAGGTACGAATGACTTTCCTCAAGTGGTCATGATACTGCCCGGCAGCCCTCGATGCAAGAGTCCAGAATGCGCCGGCGCTCTGTCACCTGACATCTGCAGGCCCATCATGGAAATTCACCAGGCCCGTCTCCAGGGAATACTCCGCCCCAACCACAGCAAGCCCGCCATTCCGGATGAGTCGCGCAAGTACTTCGGATCCCGTCCGCAGGCGGCTCACCGAGGCGCGGATATTGGCTCGCACGGCCTCACTTATCAAGGTATCCCGGTCATATTGATGCTCCGGCGCCACAAGTCCCTCGACCGACGGCCGTATCAGATCTACGATGGCTTCCAGGCCCGGCGACATCGCCCCGCCAGCCTGGCGCACTTCATCCACGGCGGCAGTCACGGCCCCGCAGCGCGAATGGCCCAGCACCACCACCAACCGCGTGCCAAATCGCTCGGCCGCCAGCTCGACGCTGCCCATTTGCGTGGGAGCAACGATATTTCCGGCCACTCGGACGACGAACAGATCGCCCGGCCCCTGATCAAAGACCATCTCCACCGGAACCCTGGAGTCAGAGCATCCCAGCACGATCGCCCAGGGGCACTGCCCCGCTACGAGCTGAGCGCGTGTGGCCCGGGCCATCAGCGGGTCAAGGCCCGGCGCGCCGGCCGCGAACCGCCGGTTCCCCTCCCGCAGCCGGGCGAGCGCTTCTCGTGGTTCGATCACGCCATCCTCCTGTCCAAGGGCAGCATCTGCGCACGCTGCACCCTACTGGCGCACCAACTCGATCTCGAACAAGCTCGGCCACAGCTTGCCGGTTACAAACAACCGGCGCCTGCCCGCATCGTAGGCAATACCGTTCAGCACGTCTGCAGAGCCTGAGGCGTCCGCCGGCAGCAGGCCTTCCAGGTTGATCCAACCGGTGACCTGGCCAGACTGCGGCGCAATCCGGGCAATCCAGTTGGTGGGCCAGATGTTGGCGTAGATTTCGCCCTCGACGAATTCCAGCTCGTTAAGGTTCGCAACGGCAGCGCCACTGTGCATGACCGTGATGCGACCGGTTTCCTTGAGGGTTGCCGGATCCAGAAGCCGCAGGCTCGAGGTCCCGTCGCTCATGATAAGCTGTTTGCGGTCATGCGTCAGACCCCAACCTGCGCCCGAGTACTCGAACGTGTCTTTGGCCGCGAAGGTAGCCAGGTCATAGGTGAAGCCGACGCCCGAGTCAAGGGTGAGTTGGATCAATTTGCCGCCCCAGTCGGCGAGGCCTTCGGCGAAGTGCTGGGGCCCGAGCGCGTACAGCTGGGTCACCTCGCCCGTCTCCAGCCGGACGCGGCGCAGCGAGGAGCGTCCATTGAGCCCTGTGCTCTCGAACAAGGTTCCATCTCGATAGACGAGACCTTGAGTGAAGGCCTCCCGATCATGGGGATAGACGTGCAGCACCTTGTAGCCGTAAACGCCCACGCCTGCCGTTCGGCGGGCCTGCTCCGGCTCGCCGCACCCCTGCATCAGAACCAGAACCAGGGCCGCGGCGACCGTCACGAGTGCCCTTACTACCCTATGACCCGACCGAATCCAACCGGCAACGAGTCCCGTGCGGCCGGCGTGATTAAACAAGTGATCGATTTGTATCATCATTGCCGCCTCGCTCACCTATTGTGGGGCAGCCAGGCGACAGGTGTCAACCCTGGCTTCCACCGGCGCGCCTGCACCCCAACGGAGAGTCATCTCTGGCCTTGCGCGCGGCGGCCGCGGCGTGTAATATTAGCATATCTGCGCTATGAACAGAAACCTTTCGGAATTGAGCATAGACCCCTCCGCGAGGGAGCGGACCGGGCTTGATCGGCGTGTGCTGATCGCGATCGCGTTAGCGGCCGTCGCTATCGTCGTGGCGATTCTCTGGCTATTCGTGGCACGCCGCCCTGTTGAGGTGCGCGTGGCTGTGGTGCGGGAGGCCAGAGCGGCCGGGGCTGCTGTCCTCAACGCGAGCGGTTATGTCACGCCGCGCCGCCGCGCTACCATCTCCGCCAAGATCACCGGCAAAGTAGCCGATGTAGCCATAGACGAGGGCATGCACGTCGAGGCAGGCCAGGTGCTTGCCCGGCTGGACAATACTGATGCGGTCGTCGTCCTGCGCGCCGCTCAAGCCGAAAGCGCTGTCGCTGCCGCGGCCCTCGATGATCTCGAGATCAGGCACGCGAACGCTGCGCGTACCCTCGAGCGTTTGCGGGAGCTCGCTACGCGCGACCTGGTGAGCGATGAGAACCTCGACAACGCGGAAACCGCTGTCGCCAGCTACGAGGCCCAGATGAAGCTCGCCAGAGGGCGCATCACCTCGGCCGAGCGTTCGGCCGAAATCGCGCGGCAGAACGTCGAGAACTGCATCGTTCGCGCCCCCTTCGCCGGCATAGTTGTCTCCAAGGACGCCCAGCCCGGGGAGATGGTCTCCCCGATCTCGGCCGGCGGCGGCTACACCCGCACCGGCATAGCGACAATTGTCGACATGAGCTCGCTCGAAATTGAGGTTGACGTCAACGAGTCCTACATTGCCCGAGTCACTCCCGGCCAGCGCGTGGAGGCGGCGCTCGACGCCTACCCCGACTGGAGGATACCCTCAAAGGTCCGGACGGTGATTCCCACCGCCGACCGGGAGAAGGCAACCGTTAAGGTGCGCATCGCCTTCGACTCGCTCGATCCCCGTATTCTCCCTGACATGGGGGTCAAGGTCTCGTTTCTTGACCAGACTGCGGATACCGCCGGCCGGGACCTCACGTTGGTGCCGCGGGATGCGGTGAGACCTGAGGGCGACCAGTCCTATGCCCTGGTGGTGAAGGACGGTCGAGTCGAACGGCGCGCCATCCGGACCGGACGTGAAACCGGCCCGGACATTGAGATTCTCGCAGGACTCCGGCGCGGTGAACAGGTCGTCGTATCCTCTAGCGGTGAGATCCATGACGGCTCCCGCATTTCCGTCGCAAAATAGCAGATCCAGGGCAAGGAGATCATCATGGTCCAGGTTGACGGCAAGGGCAGCGGATCGCTTGTTGAGATCCGCAACCTCGACAAGAAGTACCGGCGCGGCGGGGAGGAGATCGACGTCCTCCGCGGGCTCAATCTCGACGTCGGCAAGGGGGAGTTCATCGCATTCATGGGCCCGTCGGGCTCCGGGAAGACAACGCTGCTCAATCTGATCGGCGGTCTCGACACCCCGACCGCCGGCACGGTCCGGATCGCGGGCATTGAGATCAGCGCCCTCTCCGGCCGCAAGCTCGCCGCCTGGCGCGCCCGCAACATGGGGTTCATCTTCCAGATTTACAACCTGATCCCCGTCCTGACCGCTTACCAGAACGTGCAGCTTCCGTTGCTCCTCACGGGCCTGTCAAAGGCGGAGCGCCGCAAGCACGTGGAGGCCGCACTCGACCTCGTCGGCCTCAGCGATCGCATGCATCACTACCCGCGCCAACTCTCCGGCGGCCAGGAGCAGCGCGCGGCAATAGCCCGCGCGATCGTCGCGGATCCTGCGATCCTCCTGTGCGATGAACCCACTGGCGACCTCGACCGTACTGCCGGCGACGAGATCCTAGACCTGATCAGCCGTCTTGCGAAGGAGTATGCGAAGACCGTCTTCCTAGTGACTCATGACTCCCTGGCCGCCCAACGGGCCGACACCGTACTCCACCTGGAGAAGGGAACGCTCCTCGAGTGCGGCCCGAGCGGATCCCCGGCTTGTTCACGCCCCGGGGAGGCGCAATGAAGTTCTTCCATCTTATCCTGGTCAACCTCCGGCGCAAGAAGCTGCGGACGGCGCTCACGGCGGGCTCCTTCCTGGTCGCGCTTTTCCTCTTCGGGCTCCTTATGACCATAAGGACCGCCCTCACAAGCGGCGTCGACGTGGCAGGAGCCGACCGGCTGGTCGTGCGCAACAAAGTGTCCCTGATAATGCCGCTGCCCTTTGCCTATCGTGACCAGATCCGGCAGCTCCCGCATGTCGCCGGCGTCACCTTTGCCACCTGGTTTGGGGGATACTACCAGGACATGAAGAACTTCTTCCCCAACTATGCGGTCGATGCGGAGACCTACCGTAGCGTTTATCCTGAGTACCTCATCCCCGACGACCAGTGGAACGCCTTCGTAAACGACCGCCAGGGATGCATCATCAGCTCCATGCTTGCCGATCGTTTCGACTTCAAGCTCGGCGACCGCATCCCTCTCCAGGGAACCATCTGGGAGGGGACGTGGGAGTTCAACGTACGCGGCATCTACGGAGTGGAGCGAAGGGAGATGCTAACCTCCGAGCTCTGGTTCCAGTACGCATATCTCGATGAACGGCGACCGTTCTTCAAGGGCACCGTGGGATGGTATGTTGTCAAGGTCGACGATCCGGCGAGCGCCGTCGCTGTGGCGCGCGCGATCGATGACCGTTTCGCCAACTCCCCATTCGAAACCAAGACCGAAACCGAGAAAGCATTTGCCGCAGGTTTCGCGAGCCAGATCGGTAACATACGCGCGATCATTCTGTCGATCGGCAGCGTTGTGTTCTTCACCCTGCTTCTGGTGACCGGCAACTCCATGGCCATCGCGGTCCGCGAGCGGACAGGAGAGCTCGCAGTCATGAAGACCGTAGGTTTCGGCGATATGACCATCCTGATGCTGGTGATGGCCGAATCGCTCCTGGTGGCCGCGGCGGGCGGCGCCGGCGGTCTTGCGCTCGCCAAGTTGTTCACTCTGCGCGGCGACCCGACCCCTGGGATGCTTCCGTATTTCTATCTTTCGAATCAGTGGCTCGTTGTCGGACTCGGTCTTGCAATCCTTGCCGGCGCCGCCGCAGGAATCATTCCTGCCGTAGGCGCAATGCGCCTGAAGATCGTAGACGCCCTCCGGAGAGTGTGAGCATGCCGATACCCTTGGAATACAACTTCCGCAGCGTGATCAATCGCTGGGTCTCGACACTGGTGGCAGTGCTGAGCATCGCCGGCACCGTAGCCGTATTCATAGTGATGCTGGCCATGGCCCAGGGATTCCGGGCAACTCTGGTCTCCTCCGGCTCGCCCCAGAACGCGTTGGTCCTGCGTGGCGGCGCCGACGCGGAGATGATGAGCGCCATCATGCTGGACCAGGTCAAGGTCATCACCGACGCGCCCGGTATAGCCCGCTCCGCGGCCGGGGACCCGCTGGTCAGCGCAGAGGTCGTGGTGATCGGCGCCTTCCCTCTCATCGCCTCAGGGACAGACGCCAACGTGCAGATCAGAGGCGTCTCCCCGCTCGCCTTACAGGTGCGCCCGGATGTCCACATCGGGCAAGGCCGCTTCCTCGAGAGCGGACTCGCCGAGTTGGTCGTCGGCAAGAATGTCCCCGGCATCTACAAGGGCTTCGAGCTCGGCTCGTCTGTGGACTTTGGTGGCGGGAGATGGACTGTGGTCGGAGTGTTCGATGCCGGCGGCAGCTCTTTCGACTCGGAACTGTGGTGCGACGCAACCGTCTTGAACCAGATCTACAAGCGGCCCACCAACGTGTTTCAGTCGGTCACCGCGCGGCTGGCCTCCCCTGAAAGCTTCCAGGAGTTCAAAGACGCCCTGACGAGCGATCCGCGGCTCACAGTCGACGTCTTCCAAGAGAGGTTGTGGTATTCCGAGCAGTCGCGCATGGTATCGACGGTGATCAAGGTGCTTGGCTTCCTGGTCGCCGCCGTGATGGCCGTCGGAGCCGTGTTCGCGGCGCTCAATACAATGTATTCCGCCGTGGCGGCGCGTTCCTCAGAGATCGGTACGCTCAAGGCTCTAGGTTTCGGCCCAGGGAGTATCGTCGCCTCGTTCCTCGCCGAGTCTATGATCATCGCCCTTGCAGGAGGCGCTATCGGCTGCCTCGCTGCCCTGCCCTTCAACGGGTTCACGACCGGCACGATGAACTGGGCAAGTTTCTCCTATCTGGCGTTCTCCTTCCGTGTCACCCCGGCCATCATAGGCATTGGTGCGGCCTTCGCGGTTCTCATGGGTGTGATCGGGGGACTACCGCCGGCCCTGCGGGCCGCGCGCCTGCCGGTCGTGGTCGCGCTCCGGGAGCTCTGAAGAACCGCCTGAGAGACCGACCCCACCCCACTACCAATGTCGCATTGCCGGAAGACCTCAAGACCCGCCGCAATCGTGCCGATTGACTCATTGATGAGCTGCTAGAGGTCGATCGCAGAGACAGCAACGCGTGAGAACACAAGTACCAGACGTCCTCTGCAGTCCAAGTCAAATCGGGTGGAGGGCACGATGATAGACAAAGAAGCGGACACCGTCACTCTCGAGAGTAACCTCGTTAACGCAAATGTCGGCGCCGAGGAGGTAGGTGAACGGACCGAGAGACCTGCCGATCTCATGCATAACGTCCAACAGGAGCCATTTGCGGACGCCCGTCCCAAGACTAGCTGGCGTTCCACGGTGGCGAGCAAGTTCAGCGATGTCAACAAGGAGCTTTGGCTGATCCTCTCGCTTCTCGTAATAGCAGGCGTCATGAACTACCTGGTGACCGCGAAGCGCATGATCCTCGGCTTCTACACCATGCCCACGCTCTTTTCAGCATACTTCTACGGAAGACGGCACGCCGTGCTTACGGCCTTCGCAAGCGCCTTCCTGGTCGGCCTGCTGGTCCATGTGAATCCCACCATATTTACCGACACCCTGGCGCCTGAAGGCAGCACCTATGACATAATGGTCTGGGGCGGCATCCTGGTGGTCACGGCTTACGCCATGGGAAGCTTGTACGAGCGTCAGAAGGCCCGCCTTGAGGAACTCCGTCAGACGTATCACGGCCTGTTGCTCATACTCAGACAGTTTGTTTCCAAGGACAAGTACACCGAGAACCACTGCTACCGCACCTCTATATATGCCTCAAAGATTGCCGCCTACCTGGGCTTCCCCAAAGACCGCATTGACGATGTAAGGGCTGCATCGCTGCTGCACGACATTGGCAAGATGGAAACCAGCCGCGAGCTCCTCTACAAGGCCGCGAGGCTCACGCAGGATGAGTTTGAAGGAATGAAGAGGCATGTCGACCGAGGCGCTACGATCCTCGAGCCGGTCGGCGGACCTCTCCACCGTATCATCCCCATCATCCTTGCCCATCACGAGAAGGTTGATGGCTCGGGTTATCATCACGTCTCGGGGGACGACATTCCCCTCGAAGCCCGGGTGATATCGGTTGCCGACGTTTATGATTCCCTAACGAGCGACAGGCCCTATCGCAAAGCCATGTCGCCGTTTGAAGCCAAGGAGATAGTCGTCAACGGCAGGGGCACCGACTTCGACCCGGCTGTGGTCGACGCTTTCCTCCAGGCATTCCGCAAGGGTGAGATGGAAGTACCGGAGCTGATCGTATAGCCCAACTGCCGGCCTCACACCTGGGCTCAAAAGACCCCAACGGAAAGCCAGAATAGGATCAGCAGAGCCGCCCCGAAGATGATCCGGTACCAGGCGAACGGCACGAAGGAATTGCGGGATATGAAGGCCAGCAACCCTCGAATCACCACCAGTGCCACGACGAAGGAAACGATGAAGCCAACGGCAAACAAGGGGATATCACCCAACGCAACGGCCTCGCGCGCGCCCATCAGCTTGACCGCGGATGCTCCCAGCATAGCCGGTATGGCCAGGAAGAAAGAAAACTCGGTAGCCGCCAGGCGTGACAGCCCCAAGGCCAACCCACCCATGATCGTGGCGCCCGAACGAGAGACTCCTGGAAATAGGATCGACAGTACCTGGATTATCCCGACGCCGAGTGCCTTCTTGAGCGGGATGTGATCCATACTCTCAACGCTGGGGCGTTTATACCACCGCTCGACCAGCAGGATCGCAATCCCTCCAAAGACCAGTGCCAGCGACACTGGAAAAGGCTTGAAGAAGTGAGCCTCTATCCATTCTTCTGTTGGGAGGCCGACCACCACGGCAGGGAGGGTGGCGACGATGAGGTTGGCCAAGAGCCGCCGCCCCTCCGGAGCGCGACGCCAGTTGGAAATCAGCCCGAGGATCTTTCTTCTGTAAAGCCAGACGACTGCCAGGATGGCGCCAAGTTGAATAACAATGATGAAGACGTTCTCTTTCCTTCCAGTAAACCCGAGCAGATTCTGCGCGAGTATCAGGTGACCCGTAGAGGATACCGGAATGAACTCGGTGGCGCCTTCAACAACTCCCAGTATCGCAGCCTGCAGTAGATGGAGCCAATTCATCTAGTATACGATCCTTGTGCGTCACCGGGCCGGTTCGGCGGCACTGCTCTCCAGCTCGCCTGTGAAGATTGGCGCTATCAACGGTTAGGATGCAGATGATAATCCACGATGTGGCTCAGCAGGATGCCGTTCACACCCTTGGTGATCTCATCCCTCATCTTTCCGACGACTTCCCAACCAGACGCCTTGAAAAACGCCATCGCGCCACGGTCGGACTCGGAGGTGATAAGGCTCACCTTCCAGAAGCCGCGCTCCTGGGCCGCCTTGAGGACGGCCTCCAGCAGCGCGCCGCCAACCCCCCGCCGCTGCTGGCCTTTGGTTACCGCAATCTGGTCGACCCAACCCCCTGCGGGCCAGTTCCGCAGGTTGCAATAGCCAATCACCTGCCCCTCCATTTCGGCTACTGCCACGAAGGCGCGCCCAGCACTGACCGCGTCAAGCAGGGCCTTCGCGTTCAACTGCCAGTCGAACTGATAGGCACTGCTGAAGCCTTCTTCTGCGAGGCCCGCGACAGCTGCCACATCACTGCCGACCATCTGACGAACTGTGAATCCCATCGCTCCACTCCATTGTTGCTTTGAGTCTCATTGTGTCAACACACGGACTCAGCCGCGGCGGTTTCGCCGTCGCCCCAAGTCCGCTGCCCGGCGGTCGACCGCCAGCATATCACACCCGGCCTCAAAGACCAGCACTTCGCCCTCAGCCCCGGTCCCCGGCACGCCGGCTTACCGCTGGTTTGCGCCCCACGGCGATCAAGCGCTCCGCCTGGCCGTAGGCTTCCGAAGCTGAAGCAGTCCCAGGCTCCCGGATTGGCCCGCAGCGCACGCTCAATGTACGGCGGAACAGCCTTCGGGAGGCACGGCGCATCGCCGCTGCGCGCTGTAGGCGCACACTTCAGTCCGGCCGGGGCCAAGAACCCGCCGGCCTCAAGCCTCGCATAGCGGTGCCGATTCGCTGTCGACCACTTGCTGTTGGCCTTGCGAGGGGTGAACTTGCGAGCATAACGCTCATCGTCTAGACGCTTGATCACGCTATCGATCCAGCCAAAGCACAAGGCCTCCTCGGCAGCGTCCTCGTAACTGACTGGTGGTTGACCGGTGTGGCGCTTCTTGAACACGAGCCAGACTTCGGACTGCGCAGCGTGGTGCTGTGCTAGCCAGCACCGCCACTGCCTGCGGGTCCGCGCGGTGAAAGTTCTCAATGTCCGCCTAACCATTGCCAATGAAACGCTCTTGTCGCCTCACCTGTCCGCCAGCGTGCCGGCAAGCGCCAGGGCACCGACAGCCGCCAGACACATCACATACCGCATCTTCATAGGTCCTCCTCCAGGCTGCTGCCTGCAAGTCCCTGGCTACACGGTCGGACGCCACAGCCCGATCACTGCGGTTATTCTGTCGCATCCGCATGGAAGTTGCAAGCAGCTCCGGGCCGAGTCTTCCGCTACCTTAGTTCGAGGATGAACTCCTCGACATCTTCGCCACGGGCGTTGGCGAAGCCCTTGTCTTCCCCGCAAATCACGAATCCACACTTCTCCAGAACTCGCAGAGACGCGACGTTATCTTTCGCGGAGCGCGCGTAGAGAGGGCGTACCACGACGTACCCTAAGAACTCTGAGAGCGCCTTGGTGGCAATGCCCTTGCCCCAGTATTGCCTCCCCAGCCAGTAACTGACTTCTGGTTTGCCAAACCACGCGTGGCTCAGGACGCTGCCGGCTATATGATCTCCGAAGAGTATGGTCTTCATTGTGATGGTGGCATCGCCCAGAATCTTGGCCCAGCGAGCCTCGAAAGCACCCCTGTCCGCTGGGTCCTTGGCCGTGAACGCGGCCATGTGGTTTGCCTCCGGGTCCAGTTGCTGCTCGAAAAATATGGGAATATCACCTTCCGCAACATCCCGCAGCCGGACATCGCTTGTCGAAGTGTCCCCTGTAAGTTCGGCCAATTCCCCCTCCTACATCGCTCTATCCGCCCCTTAGGCACCTTTCAGCACTTTCACCAACTCTATCGCGCCATGCTCCCATAACTGGGTATATCATGTGCCTCACTGTGGTGACCCTGGTTTTGATTCTCGAAACGCTCTGCGCGAGAGTAGTTCCGTTGCGCAGGCAGTCAAAGCGAATATCCCCAGAATGATAAGGTAGACTCGTACAGCACTCAGATCCCCAAGACTCCACCAGTTGTCGCGCGTAAGATTCACCGCTGTTGTATTCAGTACGGCATGGAAGAATATCGCGATGAACAGACTGCCATTACTCCATCGCCAAAGGTGACCCATGATGAATGCGATGAGAATCGTAGATATCGGATATAACACGACGAATTGCGCCCAGCCCAGCCCATTGCGGAAGTCCGCAAACCTGAATGCTGGAAGATGCCAGAAAGCCCACACGAGGCCGACTATGATTGCTGTGGTGACTGAGCTTAGGCGGCCCTGCAAACGGGCTTGGAGAAAACCACGCCAACCCATCTCTTCGCCCAACGGGCCAAACCCGAAGATGATTCCGGCTAAGAGTGCATTCAGTGGTACGAGTGCGATCATGGTGGTAGCGATCTTCCATAGAGCGATCTTGGTTGAAATACCCAGGGCAAGATAGAAAACCAGTCCGATCACCGGCAGCAGAAAGAAAGTGACGACATAGACTCGCCAATTCACCCTTACAAGGACCAGGCGTTTCAGCAGGCTGACAATAGACAAGCGGCCACCAGTGAAGCCAGCCATCACCAGCGCAGCTATGGTTGGGCCGAAACTGCCTGCTAGTAGAAACCCTGCGAATCTCTTGTCTTCAATACTGGTCAGCCCATCAAGTGAAAACATGCCCGTCAACCAAATCGCCCACGAAATAGCATAGGCGATAACTACAAACGCGAGGCTGTGCACGATCTCACGATGCTTCACAAAGACCATCCTTCCAGGCTAGCAATCTGCCGGCTTGGCTGCGCGGCGGTTGCTATGGTTGCGCCGCTAGCACCGAGCGCGCCGCTCTCGGCTATGACCTCAGTCCAGTAGCCCATACCGCAGGCGACCGCCAAGACATCGTGACCTCTCAGTACATCTTGGAATGCAGTCTTGCTAGGCCTGCGGAGCTCGTCGGCCAACATGTCCAGGTACCCGGCAGAGACATCGTAAGCTTCTGCGCGAGCTGCGTAATATCTGGCGACGTCATCCGTGTAGTTGCTGATTCGGAGTCCCTTTCAGTCTTGCGTTCAGTTCCCAAAGAGCATTCCGGTTGCTGTCCCATTTCAGCAAGTCGCAAGCCTCTTGATACGGAACCCAGCGCAAATCCGTGTGTTCGCCGGACAGGGCGAGCGGGCGATCTCCGGCATCCACTGCAAAGCAGTGTTCCGGAATCACGTACACTCCCCGTCCCCACGAACCGGCGGCGAAACAGTCCCGTGGGACTGTTGCCATTGAGTCCAATTGAATGAGATGGTCATCGGCGTCAATGCCGATTTCTTCTTTGACCTCACGCTCGGCGGCTTGCCGCGGAGATTCGTCGTCCTCGCCACCGCCGGCTACGAACTGCCACCATCCGGCATCGCTCCGTTTGAGCACGGCAAACTCCGGCCCCACCGCCGTAAGACGGAACGGGATGACAAGAACCTGAAATGGTGCTCTCATTTCATCGTGGTCCTACCGGTTCGGCGCCAAGATCGTGACTGCATTCAGTCATTCCTAGCGAGCAGTAATTCGAACGACAGCCGCTACCCCCTGTCGCTGCGGAAGTCACCCCAGGCCAAGTGCACCGCTGTGAGTCCGGCAACAACTGCCGTCTCGGCGCGGAGGACTCGTCCCCCCAGCACCCAGGGGAACGCCCTGACCTTTAGCTTCTCCCGCTCGGTATCTGAGAATCCTCCCTCGGGCCCCGCGAGTAGGACGATCCGTCCTGGCGTGCACGTGGGCGCTGGGGCCCCGTGGCTCCGGTCATCGAGAAACAGCGAGAGATCCGCGTCAGCCGCCGGCGAGGCAAGGAAGGCATCGAACAGCATGGGCGCGAGCAGGTCAGGGAGCGAGCTCCGGCGGCACTGCCTGGCAGCCCTGATGACTTGCCCGGGCCAGGCGTGCGCCTTCTCGTGCTCGAGGCCATGCGGGGGCACGGAGTGCTCGGTCAAGAGAGGAACGATGCGGACGACGCCGAGCTCCGTCGCCTTCTGCACTACGAAGATCATCCGCTGCCGGGCCAGCACGGCGCAGGCGAGAGTGATCTCCACAGCGGACTCGGGCGAGCGAGGCATCCGCTCGTAGGGGATGGCCACGCCGCCGTCCTTGCCGAGTTCCTTGAGGGTGGCGCGGAAATAGGTGCCCGTGTCGCTTCTCACGGTAAACGCTTCCTTGGGGTTCACCTCGCGTCGGACGAGACGCCGCGCCAGGGCCTCGTCGAACACGAAGGGAACCTGTAACTCGAGGGACGGCGCCGTCAGCAGGGCCTCCCCCGGGGCATCGTACCGGCCGGCGGCAGGATGAGTCCGCCCTTGCCTTCTCTTAGGATCACTGCCGGGCATGTTGGCGCCTTTCTGCAGGTTCACATATCATCATGAGTCATGGGGCGCTGTCGGAGGGCTTGGGCTTCTCCTGAAGATCCTCAAGCGCGTGAGAGAAATGCATCTGCCGGATCTTCCACTCCCCATCAATCTTCTCCAGCACGCCGGTCCAGCGGACATTTACCCAGTTCGCAGGCTGGCCGTTCCATTCATTGAAATCATCGAGGTAGCAAGACCACCAGGCGCAATCGCCGGAGTGGGACAGCGTAATCCGCAAATCCTTGAAGTCGGATCTGACGCCTTTGAAGGCCGGATTCATGAACACCTGCTCCGTCAGCGACTTGAGCGCCTCAAAACCGGAGATTGTGCCGGCATTGTCCGGAGAGAACCAAAACAGCGAGGAGTCATTTACGAAGCAACTATAGGACAGCGTCTTGTCCTTGTTCAGCACCCACCTGATTGAGTTCTTGATTACCTGTTCGACCTTGGCTTTCTCGGTCATGGAATCAAGGTTTTGAGACATACTGCCAGATCCTCCCATAAACATGAGAATAATGAGTGTGGCACGCCCGAGATTCAAGCGTTTCGTCATTAGGGTGTGCCGGTCTCCCCAATCAATGTCGTGTGCAGTGGTGTCATGCCATTCCGTTCGTAGAATCTGAGTGCCGCGTGATTTGCGACTGCCGTGAAGACGGTGAAGTATTTGATTCCGTTCTGCAGGAAGAACGCTCTTGCTTCCGCGAGCAGCCGCGTGGCAATGCCCTTACGCCGGTGTTCCTTCGCCACCATTAGACCGGAAATTGCGCCAATTCTCTTGACTCTGTAGAAACCAGGTTGGTCCCTCACGGTGACGGAAGCATAGCCGGCAATCAGATCGTCGATGAGAGCAATGATGGTCGCACTGTGGTCGGATTCCATGGAAGTTATGAACCGCGTGGAGATATCAGCGTCAGTCAAGTTGTCCGTGTCGAAGAACTCCTTGTGATGACCCTCATATTCATCAAGGAAGTCCTTGCACAGGCCGAGGACGGCAGCCAGGTCATCTTCAGGTCGCAGTTTCCTAACCGATATCACCATATCTCCTTCATAGCACGGCGGGGGGGGCTGAGGCGGCAGGGCGCTTGCCACTGCAAGCGGCCCAACGCCGCAGCAGCCGTCCGCTCGAGCACCTAGTTAGCCGCACTTCACAGAGCCCCAATTGCCGCACCTATCCCCGCCTCACCACAGTTGACAACGCAAGATAGCTTATCGGCACCGCTTGATAGAGCGCACCCAACAGGCCGGAGGCAATACCTTCCCGGAACGTCAGTTGGCCCGAGCCCCAGAAGTGGTAGTATGAGTATACTGAAAGTGGCAAATATAGCACAACGCCAGTGATGACGCCGGGCACATATCCCTTGACTCTGATGCCTGCCACGATGTGGATCAAGCCATTGATGAGAAGCAGACCTGCTACTGACAGACTGAAGGCAAGATTGCTTCTTCCGACAGCAATGGCAAGAGCGCATAACAATAGCTGCAAGCCATTGATGATAACTGCGAATCTCACAGTGACCTGCGGAGCGAGTCTGGGATTAAGCCGTCTCATTAGGTCCATGAAACCGCCCGGATAGATGTATTCTTCGCCCATGTGAGCCAGCGAGACTGCTAGAAACGCGCTGAATACCCAGTCCATTCCCGCTCCGCTGACGGTTACGATTACCCGCGCTGGATTAAGTGTCCTCCAAGAACTGAAACAGGCAACTTTCATCCTTTAGGTCAAGCAGATGCCTTCTATCTTTCACCAGATCTTCATAGGTCATTTCACTCAGTTCTTTGTGACTGAGGTCTAGGCGCCCGTCCGCTTGCCCCTGTGTCACTATGCCCAACCCATAATCACAGTCCAGCACGAATACTCTCAGATCCGCCCTATGACTCCTCAAGTAACAGATTGTTCTCCATACATCTCCACACCATTCTCCGGTCCACCCAGGTAACTCCAACTCAGCAGCATGCCTGGAGGACGCCGCCGGATGTGCTGCCGCCTGACTTGGTGGACTGCAGTCATGCACAACAATTACACCGGCTCCATTTAGGTTGATCAGCGAATTGATGACGTCTCTCAACGACTGCTCATAAGTATGCAGTCCATCAATAAGCACGACGTCTACACCAGTGGTTGCCTTCTTGCGCGCAAAATAGCTATCGCTGGTGCACTCGTGGTACTGTGCTGCAACGTTATGTAAGTCCTTAAGAGTCCACTTCATCTTGCGTGTTCGTGAGAAGGTGAAGTGTGGATCAACTCCAATCTTCTGTCTCGCTCTTATCGGAAAGAAGTTGGTTCCATCAGCTACCCCTATTTCCAGATAGGTCCTGGCTTGTGTCTTATCGATTATTCTTTGAATTACATCTGTTCTGTTCATTACCATTCTCCGTGATACTGAGAGAATAATGGACCCATCTGGCATCTGCGGTTCGGCCGCGACCGGTGATAGCGCCGTGGCGCCGACCGCAAACGCTAGTTAGGTCGCCGGCGGCATAGTCCGGCGGTTGCATAGGTAGTGGTGCCACAGAATGCGGGCCGCCACCGATCGCCACGGTCTCCATGTCGCAGCGAGGCGACGCAATTGATCACCTGTCGGGCGGGCCCGCAACCGCTTGACCTGTCTTGCCGCTTCCGCAAGAGCCAAATCGCCGTCCGGCCACACATCAGGCCGGCCCAAGGCCATGAGCAAGTAGATATCGGCCGACCACGGACCGATCCCCTGGACCTTAAGTAGCGCACGCCGTGCCGTGGCGTCGTCAGCATGCTGGATACCACGCAGATCCAATCCCCCCGTAAGCGTAAGTTGGGCCAAGTTGTGGCAGTAGCCAGCCTTCTGGCGTGTGAGACCGTGATCCTGCAACTGGAGCACCGAGAAACCAGCGACCCGCTCTGCTGTGACTCGTCCAACGGCACACTTCAGACGTTCGTATGCGGCGGCGGCGGAGGCCAAGGAAACCTGCTGCTCAAGCATGATGCGAACCAGCGTGGCAAACCCAGGCCCGCGGCTCCACATCGGAGGTGGCCCAAACCGCCGGACAACCGTGGCGAGATCATCATCGCACCTGCTGAGTTCGCTGACCGCACGAAGCAGGGCGTGCCTCGTGAGCTTCGAAGTCCGCTGTGATCTGGTCTGCACCGTCAAACTTGGCTCCATCTGTCAATCGACGATCCTGGGTGATTCCGCATGATAGCTTCCGGGCAACCTAGGGGTGGCCATCGTCGAGCCGTTTGGCCCTGGCTCTCGCAGAGTCCGATAGCGCCATAGCTCGCCCCACCACCTTTGCCCCCGGAAGTTTGGAAGCTGCTATGGTGCTATCACGTTGGCTCTCCGTCAACCCAGATGACGGTTGACGTTCACCCTTGCTCTTCTTTTCGCTGCAGTTGCCAAACAGGCCCAGGACACCAAGTGAAAGGACAAGCACCAGCACAAGGTTCTCATTCAGTCGCATCGTCTTCTCCCCAACGGCGTGCCTGAGTCACTGGGTCTCTTTCCGTCCACTCGATGCGCTGCTTATGAGCCGACGGAGTGTAATCCTCCGCTTCTCACGCTCCTGATCTCATCCTCCAATGCCAGCCGGATCGGCGTGTATGAAAGGCCGAGATCCTTCATGGCCTTACTCCCGTCTGCCTGGCATCCCTGCTTCATCAGTTGGATCTGATCTATCGCCAGATCGAGCAGCGGTGGGCTCTTCGTCAGATTAGCAAGCCCAGTAAGAACATGCGCCAAGGCGATCGTGAGTGAGTCGGGCAAGGTGAGTCTTGGCAGTTTCCCACCAGAGAGCTCCGACACCATCCGATTGATATCACCGAACGTAAGGTTCTCGGCGACGATCAGGTACTTCTCGCCAATGTTCCCGCTCTTCTCGAGTGCCAACACTATCGCCTCCGCCACGTTCCGCACATGCACCCACGCGAAAACACTACTCGTGAGAACCTGAGCAGGCATCTTTCCACGAATGAGGTTGCTGACATATCGCCCAGCGGCCTTGTGATCGTCTGGTCCGATTACACCCCCGGGATAGATCATCACGAGAGGAAGATCTCCCTTACGATACATCTCCCAGCCGACGAGGTCACCCGTACGTTTCGTCTGGGCATACTCACTGGGGCACCTGACTCCGACCTCGCTAGCCTCGGTTATCGGCCACTTCGCGTTGCCATATATGGCCACGGTGCTGACGTGGATGACTTTGGAGGCGCCTGTCGCGATGGCTGCCTCCATCATGTTTCGCGTACCCAGGATATTGACATCACGATAGATCCGGCGGTCAGGAGCCCAGAACTCGAAGAAGTTCGCAAGGTTTACAACCGAATCACACCCTCTCATTCCATCCAGGAGGGACTGCTTGTCAGTGACATCGCCGGGAATAACCTTCGCGCCCATTTGCCGTAATGTTTCTGTGCGACTCGTTGGTCTCGCGAGGCAGTACAGCTGATGCCGATCCTTTGCCAATCGTCTGACAAGATGGGTGCCAATGAAGCCTGTTCCCCCTGTAATGAAGATCTTCACAGTCAACTCCTCCCGCCTGAAGCGGTCCATCAATCACAGTAGCGCATAACGGTGTGGCTGAGCGGCCGGGCAAAGCGGCGCGGCGCTTGCCCTCAAGCAAGCGATGTGACGCCGCAGCAGCCGTCCGTTTCGAGCCACTGGTTAGCGGGCCCTTATCATTCAAGACCCAATTACTCACCTGTGCAGCTCCCGGTGAAGTTCACGTTGCGATCACTGCCAGCGATGGTTCGATAGGTCGGAGTGAACGTGCAGCCGACCTTCCCCGGCGTGAAAACGCAGACCTCATCGGATATGTTCCTGACCTCCCAATAGCCGTTGGCGTCGGTCTCCTGCCAGCCGCCAACATCACAGCCCTTGGTGACACGCACGCCCCCGATCCCGTGGTTCTGGGCGTCGCGCACATAACCGGATACTGAGTAAGGCGGACCGCAGCTTCCCATGAAGTTCACGTTCTCGGCATTGCCGCTGACAGTCCAACTGCCGGGAGTGAACGCGCAACCCTCCTTCTCCGGGGTGAACGTGCAACTGTCAGCTGAAATATCGGTGACGATCCAATAGCCGCTAGTGTCGGTGTCTGCCCCACCCGCGATGTCGCACCCCTCGTTGATACGCACTCCACCAATTCCGTTGCCCTCACCATCGCGCACGTGCCCGGACACCGAGTATGGGGGCGACGGTTGGGTCGGGCATTTGTTGTGATCTTCGCAGGACATGACAAGGACAGCAGCGACGATTAGTGCCAGCGCAACCCGTGGCCCGAGTATCGACATTCCATACCCCCTTCGGTGCGACGTAAGCGGTCTGCCCAGACTTCCCATGAGGCGACCCCGAGCTAGAACCTGAAAGACCATGGGCCGCCTGTGATTACGGCGCAAGAACATATGGCGCTCGATTCTCACCCACGTTGACCCCATCCCCGGCACGGCCAACGGTGTGGCTGATCGGCGGGGCGGAGGCGGCGCGGCGCTTGCACCCGCAAGCGGCGTGACGCCGATACACCCGTCCGCTCGAGCCCCTAGTTGGCCCCTATCATACTTCGACCACCTTCAATCCACAGAACTCCTCAATTGGATCGAAGTCCCTGTCATTGTGCAAGAGCGCGACGTTGTGCTCGATGGCTACCGCTGCAATCATACAGTCCACTGGCTTGCTCACCGTTATGCCCCGACGCCGGAGACCCCGGTATATCTGAGCCGCCCTTACGAAGGTCCCTCTATTCATCTCCAGGAACAGAAACGCGTTGAATCGCGATACCGTCCGTGCGTAGTCTGAATCTGCCCGAATGCCCTGGAGAACCTCCGCCAGAATGACCCCACATATGCAAACATCCTCAGACTCAGCCAGAAGACGCTCAAGCCTGCCGACCTGCGGCGTGTCTGTCCCCCGGAAGAAGTCGACCCAGACCGACGTGTCCACGATCACCATGACTAGTCCCGTCCCTTGCGCCACGTCTCAAGATCACCTTCCCAGGTCACCATCCCTTTGAGCTCCAACACTTTTCTCTGCCGCCGGTGTCTCAGTAGTTCTCGCAAAGCATGATCGATCAGAGCTCGAACCGTCTGTATCCCTGTTTCCTTCCGACATTTAGCCACTAGATCATCATCCAAGACAACATTCGTTCTTCCCATGTGTGTCACCTCCTTCGATACACATTATACCTGCCGCCGATGTGTATCGCAAGGTCTTTCTCAAGGGGCCGACGTCTCGCATCACCTGCCGCCAGCGTAGGCGGTTCCAACGACTCGTTCGTTAGTATTCTGCGTTGCCTTTGAACGCCACCCAACGCCAACGGAGCGGCGGTCAGGTGCATGCGCTTGTTGGGCCGCTCTTGTGGTTGTGAGATTCTGACGCATCAAACAACCCTTTGGACGTGCTATCCTTTTTCGGCGCGAATATGCCAGTTGGAATAGAATTGCGCTTCCCCCTGATTGTCCCAATACCCCTCACTTTTCCAGCGAGCCAGTGTCTGAAACCCACCCAGTAATTCCTGTAAGTCGACCTCATCAGCAAAATAGTGGATGTCCCCCGGCGTAATCGAGTTTGTGCACCGATAGGTGTGTGGCGCCACGCTTTCCCCCAAACCATATTTCCCATCTTGGCGACTGGGACACGTGAAGAAGAATATCCCCTTGCACTTTAAGAGTCTCCGAACCCGTTGAATCGCCTGGGCAAATTGCTCACGCGAACCATGATAAATCACGTTGTAACTCAACACGACATCAAAGGTTTCGGCAGGCAAAGTGTCGGCAAGCACATCACACACCTGCGTCTCGATCGAAAGATGTAAACTGCGCGCCCAGTCCGTTAGATGCTGTATCGCATTCGCGGAAACATCGGTAGCCATTACCGAAAAACCTGC
>Ga0315275_10001485_pt1 | contig 20701 bp, 18 predicted proteins | sample YL17G03_0_MG_FD_205557 | JGI IMG/M metagenome (GOLD analysis project Ga0315275, IMG submission 205557) | Sediment microbial communities from Yellowstone Lake, YNP, Wyoming, USA - YL17G03_0 | ecosystem: Environmental > Aquatic > Freshwater > Lake > Sediment | place: USA: Wyoming | collected...
CGGCCGAGGACACGCGCGCGACGCGGATCCTGCTCGATCACCTCTCGATCCGCAAGCCGCTTCTCAGCTATTTCAGCTACAATGAACGACGGCGCGTGCCGCAGCTCCTCGATGCCCTCGCATCCGGAAGAACGGTTGCGCTCGTGACCGATGCCGGGACGCCCGGCATCTCCGATCCCGCCCACGCGGCGATCGTCGCAGCGGTGGAGAAGGGCTTCCCGGTCGTTGCCATCCCGGGCGCGAGCGCAGTGCTGGCGGCGCTCGTGGTGAGCGGGTTGCCGACCGACCGGTTTGTGTTTGAGGGATTCCTCCCGATCAAGAAAGGACGAAAGACGCGGCTCGAGGAACTCGCCCGGGAACCCCGGACGATGGTAATCTATGAGTCGCCTCACAGGATTGAACGAACGCTGACCGATCTCTCCACGGTTCTCGGGGACCGGTTCGTTGCCGTTGCCAGAGAAATGACCAAAAAATTTGAAACGGTACTTCGGGGCAAACTGAGCACTGTCCTTGCTGCCGTCCGGAGCACACCACCGCGCGGCGAATACGTCATTGTCGTTGCAGGGACATCCTACCGTGGTCAGGCAGAATCTGAAACAGGGCCCGCACCGATCGGGGGAGAACACGCGGGGGAGGAGTAAACCACCATGGCAAAGAAGATAACCCCACTGCTGCGCCTGCATGAGACGTCCCATCCTCTGCTGTACGAGGTGAACGTCCGTGTCCTGCTGAACACCCTTTCTCGCCGTCTGGGGAAAGCTGCAACACTGGCCACAATCCCCAATGAGCTCCTCGACGAGTGGAGAGATCTGGGATTCGATGCGGTCTGGTTGATGGGTGTATGGAAGACCGGCGGGCTTGCGCGCTCGATCGCGCAGAACCATCAGGGTTTGAAGCAAGAGTACGCACGCGCCCTCCCCGACTGGAACGAGATGGACGTCGAGGGGTCGCCCTATTCCGTGCAGGCGTATGTCGTTCACCCGACGCTGGGGACCGGGAAGGATCTGGCCGCGCTCCGGAAGCGGCTGGCATCGCGCGGGCTCGGACTCATTCTCGATGTGGTCTGCAACCACACAGCACGCGATTGCGACTGGGTGCGGTCCCATCCCGAATACTACATACAGGGCCGGACGGGAGAGGACGAGAGAGTGCCGGACTACTATTTCAAGGTCGATACGGTGCGCGGGGAGCGGGTTCTTGCATTCGGCCGGGATCCGACCTTTCCGGGCTGGACCGACACGGCACAGTTGAACATCATGAGCGCCCCGGCACGGGAGGCGATCATCGGTGAGCTCCAGAGGATTGCGGGCATGTGCGATGGCGTACGGTGCGACATGGCAATGCTGTTGCTCAGCGACATCTTCCGTCGCACGTGGGGAGACAGGGCTGCGACTGAGGGCGGGCAGGCCACGTTGCCGGAGTTCTGGAAAGCTGCCGTCGACGCCGTCAAGAAGGATTTCCCCGGGTTTGTCTTCATGGCGGAAGCGTATTGGAACAGGGAGTGGGATTTGCAGCAGCTCGGGATCGACTACACGTACGACAAGGTGCTGTATGATCGCCTGATGAAGGAAGGGGCATATTCGAGCAGGGACCACCTGAAAGCGGAAATGGATTTCCAGCGGCGCTGCGTGCGGTTTCTGGAGAACCACGACGAGCCGCGGCTGGCGCACCTGGTGAAATCCGAAGCCTGGAAGTTTGCGGCGGCCACTGTGGTCGCAACCGTGCCTGGAATGGTGTTGATCCAGGAAGGGCAACTGGAGGGGCGGGAGACAAGAGTTCCGGTGCAGCTGGTTCGCCGTCCGGAGGAGCCGGTTTCGGAACGAAGTCGGTCATTCTTTGAGCGGCTTCTCTGGATCATTACCCACCCCGTTTTCCGCAAAGGAGAATGGTCGCTTTCGTCAATCAGGCCGGGGTGGCACGACAACCAGACCTGGCAGAACTTCATTGTTTCCTGGTGGCACGAGGCGGGGATTGGGGATCGGCTTGTGGTTGTAAACTATGCACCACTGAGCGGTCAAGGCTACGTGGACATCCCGCCGGAGCGGCTCAATGCCCAGGCGCTCGAATTCAGGGACCTTCTCGGGGATGCCGTCTTTGTGAGAGAGAAGGCAGGATTGGCTGCAAAGGGGATGTATTTCGACCTCCCGCCGTATGGTATCCACATTTTCGAAGTCAGGCCTGCCAGAAAATAGACAGTAGAGGATCTTTCTGGCACTTACCCACTTGACAACACCCTCTCTTTGTGCTATATTGTTAGCACTCAGTATAGGCGAGTGCTAACAATCTCGCCTTTTAGAGATAAATCTGCGTAAATCAACAAGTTATAAGAGGAGGAGTTCGTATGAAGATCAAGCCATTGGCTGACCGCGTGATCATAAAGCCTTCTCCCGCTGAGGAGAAGACCAAGGGCGGCATCATCCTACCCGATACCGCAAAGGAGAAGCCCGTGATTGGTGAGATTGTAGCCGTTGGGCCGGGTAAGGTGGCCGACGACGGAAAGAAGGTTGCCATGGAAGTAAAGGTGGGCGACAAGGTCCTGTATGGCAAGTACTCCGGCACAGAAGTGACCATCGAGGGCGATGAGTATCTGATTATGAGAGAAGCGGACATTTTCGCGATTGTCTAAGCCTGGCATTTGAGAGTGACAAACATCCAATAGGAGAAGACTGAATATGGGAGCAAAGCTCATCAACTACAATTCCGAGGCTCGCTCGGCCCTCAAGCGCGGCGTAGACCAGATGGCCGATGCGGTGAAGGTGACCCTCGGACCAAAGGGCCGCAATGTGGTGATTGACAAGAAATTTGGCGCGCCGACAATCACCAAAGACGGCGTGACGGTTGCGAAAGAGATCGAGCTCGAAAACCCGCTTGAGAACATGGGCGCGCAGATGGTCCGCGAGGTCGCTTCCAAGACGTCGGACGTCGCGGGCGACGGAACCACTACGGCGACCGTTCTTGCCCAGGCAATCGTTCGTGAAGGCATGAAGAACGTCGCGGCCGGCGCGAACCCGATGGACCTGAAACGAGGCATCGACATAGCCGTCGCAAGGGTCGTCGAAAATCTCAAAGCGATCAGCAAGCCGGTCGACAAGACCAGCAAAAAGGAGATCGCACAGGTCGGCGCCATCTCGGCGAACAACGACCCCGTGATCGGCGAACTGATTGCTGACGCGATGATGAAAGTCGGCACCGACGGCGTCATCACCGTCGAAGAAGCCAAGGGAACCGAAACCACGATCGATGTTGTGGAAGGCATGCAGTTCGACCGCGGTTATCTGTCACCCTATTTTGTGACCGACGCCGAAACGATGGAAGCGGTACTGGAGAATCCGCTGATCCTGATCCATGACAAGAAAATCTCTGCGATGAAGGATCTGCTCCCGATTCTTGAGAAGATCGCGCAAACAGGAAGCCCGGTCCTGGTGATCGCCGAGGACATCGAAGGCGAAGCACTTGCGACGCTGGTCGTGAACAAGCTGCGCGGCACCCTGCGTGTGGCGGCAGTGAAGGCTCCGGGATTTGGCGACCGGCGGAAGGCCATGCTCGAAGACGTTGCCACCATAACCAGCGGGACGGTGATTTCTGAGGAGCAGGGCTACAAGCTGGAAAATGCGACACTGAGCTACCTCGGCCGCGCAAAGAAGGTTACGATCGACAAGGACAACACGACGATCGTCGAGGGCGCGGGGAAGAAGGAAGATATCAAGAAGCGCATCAATGAGATCAAGGCCCAGATCGAGAAGACAACCTCCGACTATGACAAGGAGAAGCTGCAGGAACGCCTGGCGAAACTCTCCGGTGGTGTGGCCGTCCTCAAGATCGGAGCGGCAACCGAGGTCGAGATGAAGGAGAAGAAGGCCCGCGTGGAAGATGCGCTCCATGCCACCCGCGCAGCAGTGGAAGAGGGGATCGTTCCCGGTGGTGGAGTCGCCTACCTGCGTGCGGGGGCGAAACTGGACGGGCTGAAGGTCGCGAATGAAGATCAGCAGACGGGAATCGAAATCATCCGCCGCGCACTCGAAGAACCCATCCGCCTGATCGTGGAAAATGCAGGGCAGGAGGGTTCGGTCGTGGTGAACAAGGTGAAGGAAGGGAAGGATGATTTCGGCTTCAACGCGTTTACGGAACAGTACGAGAACCTGGTGAAATCGGGCGTCATTGATCCCACCAAGGTTGCACGTACGGCGCTGGAGAATGCGGCGTCCGTTGCCGCGCTGCTCCTGACAACCGAAGCGACCATTGTCGAGAAGCCGGAAGAGAGGAAGTCGGCACCGCCGATGCCTCCGGGCGGCGACATGTATTGATCCATCGAACGATCTCATCGAACGATCTCATCGAACGATCGCTCGTTCAGAACCCCGCCGTTCATCACGGCGGGGTTTTTTGCATCCATGCAGTGATTTTCCGCTTGACAAATCCTGCGCGAGTGTGTATATTGGAAACGATAGAAACGGCAATCGTTTCTCATATTCTAGGCCCAATTTGTTGGGCTTTTCTTGGAGTAAGGGGAAACGCTAGAAACCAAAGGAGTTTCCTGATGATTACGGAAACTGAACGCTCGGCCAAAGAGAAGATCATCTTCCGTGCCCAGGAGCGATTCCTGCGCGAGGGCTTCGCGAAAACGAGCATCGCTGACCTTACCTCCGGGATCTCCATGAGCAAGAAGACCTTCTATAAGGTCTTCTCAAGCAAGGAAGATCTCGTGGAACAACTCACCGACAGGATGCTCGGAGAGGCCCGGCGCACGATCGAGACCGTTGTGGGCGGACCGGGAACGTTCGTTGAAAAGCTCCAGGCGATGATCAGCGTCCTTGCCACCGTTGCACGCATCATGGACTCACCCATCGTGCTCGATCTCGAACGACACCTCCCTCGCGTCTGGCGGAAGGTGGAGGATTTTCGGCGCAAACGAATTCTTGAAAACTTTACGCTCCTCATTCAACAGGGCATTCACGAGGGACAGATCCGGCCGAATGTCAACACGCGCCTCCTCGTTCTCGCATTCGTTGCGGCGATTCAGAACGTGCTCAGGCCCAGCCTCCTGGTGGATGAATCGTTCTCCGCCCGGGAGGCCATCGGGGGGATCGTTCATATGTTCTTCCAGGGAGTGATGACCCCGGGCGGGCGGGAGGCATTTGACACTGCCCAACAACGATTGCATACCATTGCACAGTGAGGATATCATGAAGCTCGCGTATCGAGTTCTACCGTTCGTGATGCTGGCCGTGATCGCCGGTTGTTCGGGCAAAGGCGACGGCGTTATCGAGGCCTCGGGCACCATTGAAGGAACCGACGTGAACGTCGGCACGGAGGTCAGCGGGAAAGTTCTCGCCGTCGCGGTCCGGGAAGGAGCGCGCGTGTCGCCCCACGATACCCTCGTGGTGATCGACGACACCGACTATCAGCTGCAGCTGCGGCAGGCCGTCGCCAACGCCGAGGCCGCCGCAGCACAGTACCGCCTTGCCCTTGAAGGGAGCCGGAGCGAGGACCTGATCCAGGCGGACGCCAACCTCCATACAGCGGAGACAGACTACCTGAGGATGAAAACCCTTCTTGCCTCGCAGACTGTCACGCAGAAGCAGGAGGACGACGCCTACGCGAAATTCGTCACCGCCCAACAAACATACGAGAAATTGTCGCGGGGACTCCGGAAGGAAGAAATCCAGACAGCCCGCGCACGGAGCGAACAGGCTGCAGCCCAGGCAGATTACCTCCGCAAAAAGGTGAGAGACTGCCGCATCGTAGCGCCGTCGGCCGGGACGGTCACCCTCCGGGCGGTGGAACCGGGCGAACTTGTCTCGCCCGGAATGAATGTGCTCCGCGTGACCTTTCTCGACCGGGTGAAACTGACCATCTATGTGAATGAGGCTGAGGTGGGGAGGATCACCCTCGGCCAGAAGGCGCAGGTCTTCATCGACGGCAAGCCCTCGACACCGTTCAACGGCGACGTCACCTATATTTCCCCCGTCGCCGAGTTCACACCGAAGAATGTCCAGACGAAAGAAGAACGGACCAAACTGGTGTTTGCGGTCAGGATCGAAGTGGACAATCCGGACGGTTCCCTCAAGCCGGGACTCCCGGCTGACGCGCGCATCACCGTCGCGCAGGAACCAACGCGATAACCCATGGGACTTGCGCTCACAACGGACGCCCTCACGAAGCGCTTCGGTGAGGTGGCGGCGGTGGATAACCTCAGGCTGACCATCAACGAAGGGGAGATGTTCGGTCTTGTGGGACCGGATGGCGCCGGGAAGACCACCACGATCCGGCTCCTGTGCGGGATCCTCGTCCCCACATCGGGGACGGCAACCGTCCTGGGCCTGGACATCGTGAAGCATTCCGATGAGGTCAAACAACAGATCGGGTATCTCTCCCAGCGGTTCTCGCTGTACGGCGATCTCACGGTCGACGAGAATATCGAGTTCTTTGCGGAGATCAACGAGATCTATGACTATGCACACCGACGTGACGAGCTTCTGGAGTTCACCCGGCTGGTCGCGTTTCGCTCGCGGTTGGCGGAGAAGCTCTCCGGAGGCATGAAGCAGAAGCTGGCCCTTGCCTGTACGCTTATCCACACGCCGAGAATCATCTTTCTTGACGAGCCGACAACGGGCGTTGATCCGGTGTCGCGCCGGGATTTCTGGAGCATCCTCCAGTCGCTGCAGAACCGGGGGATCACCATTGTGATGTCAACCCCCTATCTGGACGAAGCGGAGCGATGCAGCCGCGTGGCGTTGATGAACAACGGGCGGACGCTGGCTGTCGATACGCCGGAGGCGCTGAAACTGCACATGCGTGGCGAGATACTCGAAATCGTGTGCGACAGGGTCCGGGATGGCTTCGCCGCGCTTCGCGACCTTCCCGCCGTCAGCGAGGTGCAGGCGTTCGGGGACCGGCTCAATGTCGTGGTGCACGACGCCTCGACGGATCGCCATGCCGTGCAGGAGGCACTCAAGAGCCGCGGAGTGACGGTGGCAAGCCAGAGAGTGATCCCGCCGTCACTCGAAAATGTGTTCATTTCCCTTCTAACTCATCCTGACCAGAGAGAGGGTGGTGCATGAAACGGTATGTTGTGTGTGCTCTGATACTCGGGTCGCAGGCGTTTGCCCAGACCGAAACAGTGATGACACTCGAGCAGGCGATTGCCCTGGGGCGTACCAGCAGTCGTTCGCTCAAGATATCCGCCGCCAGGGCCGATGCCGCCGTTGCCAAAGCGGGGGAGGCCGAGACGGCTCTCCTTCCCGGCCTGCGCTTCTCCGGAAGCTACCTCCGGGTGAGCGACGGTGCGTTCACGCTCTCCGTGGCGGGGACGCCGCTTCTCAAGAATCCTCCTCCGGTGGTGGTGAACAACTACGTCTTCCGGCTCGGGCTGCAGCAGCCTCTCTTCACCGGGTTTCGGCTCAGCAATTCCGCAAAGGCGGCAGAGTACCAGGCACAGGCAGGCATCCTGCAGCGCGACATGGATGACGCTGATCTGGTGCTGGGCGTGACGTCGGCGTACTGGAGCCTGTACCAGGCCCTCCAGATGCAGAAATACGTCGATGAGAATGTCGTCCGGCTGGAGTCGTATCAGGCCGACACCGAACGGCTACTGAAAGCAGGTCTTGCGACACGCAACGACCTCCTGAAGGTGCAGGTGCAACTTGCCACGGCAAGGGTCACGCAGATCGATGCCCGGAACGATGTTCAGCTTGCCCAGCTGAACCTGAACAACGTCATCGGTCAACCCCTCGAGACGACGGTCATCCCGTCGTCCGATCCGCAGGCACTGATGGATACGGACACGCCGGAGCAGGGGAGCCGGATGTCGGATCTGACCTCCCGCGCATGGGAACAGAGGAAAGACCTGCATGCGGTGTCATTGCTTGCCGAAGCTGCCAGGGCGGGCGTCAATGCCGCGCGTGGAGCCTACTGGCCGCAGATCGATCTTCTCGCCGCCTACAACTACAACCAGCCGAACTCCCGCTACCAGCCCATAACAAATGCATTCTACAGCAACTGGGAAATCGGCGTCCAGCTCCAGATGGATGTGTGGAATTGGGGGAGAACCGCCCGCCAGACGGAACAGGCGGAAGCGGTGGTCTCGCAAAATGAACAACAACTTGCTCAGCTAAAGGACAACATCACCCTGGAGGTCCGGCGTGCGTCGCTGACCCTGGGCCGATCGCGGGAGAAACTCGGCGTTGCCAGGCTTGCGGTCGACCAGGCCGAAGAAAACCGGCGCATGACCACTGACCGCTACCGGAACGGGATTGCGACATCATCCGATCTGCTGGACGCCGAGGTTGCGCTCCTGCAATCCAAAACCAACTTCACGGGAGCCGTCGTGGAATATGCGCTCGCCAAAGCCCGGCTGGAGAGGGCGATCGGAGGAGCGTCAGCCGGGGAGAAGCATGACTGACTCTATGAACGATATCGCCATTGAAGTCCATGACCTGACAAAGCGCTTCGGCGACTTCACGGCTGTGGACCGGCTGACCTTCACCGTCGCCCGCGGGAAGATCTTTGGATTCCTGGGGGCGAACGGCGCCGGCAAGTCGACAACCATTCGCATGCTCTGCGGCCTGCTCCAGCCGACGTCGGGGCGGGCCACGGTGGCCGGATTCGATATCAACACGCAGAGCGAACTGGTGAAGCGGAACATCGGCTACATGTCCCAGCGGTTCTCCCTGTACGATGACCTGACCGTCGAGCAAAACATCACTTTCTATGGCGGTGTGCACGGTTTGCGCAACAGGAAACTCGACGAACGCAAGGACTGGGTCCTCAGAATGGCGGATTCGCGCGGTCACGAGAGCACATTGACACGCCACCTCTCCGGAGGATGGAAACAACGGCTGGCTCTCGGGTGTGCCATCCTCCACCAGCCCCGGATCGTCTTCCTCGATGAGCCCACGGGGGGTGTCGACCCGATTTCGAGGCGGAACTTCTGGCAGCTGATCTACACGCTTTCCTCGGAAGGTATCACCGTTCTCGTGACCACACATTTCCTGGACGAAGCGGAGTACTGCAACGATATCATGCTGATCAACGCAGGGACCCTGATTGCCAGCGGGAGCCCTCTTGAGATGAAGACACGGTACATAACAAACCCTATCCTGGAAGTGCGGTGCAGGGACATTGTCGATGCGCTCGAAACGATCCGGCGGGAGCCGTGGGCCATGGAGACCTCGGTATTTGGGACCGCCCTTCACGTGATGGTGGCCCAGGAAGGTCCGGCGAAGGATCAGATCAGGTCATCCCTCGCGGCCAGAGGGATCGTCGTGCAGAAGATCGAACGCATCGTTCCTTCACTGGAAGACGTGTTCCTGTACCTGCTCGGGAAGGACGCCGCCCGGCAGCGGGCGGCGTAACGGGAGACCAACGCGATGCACCTGCTCAGGCCGCTTCGACCGCTTATCATCAAGGAATTCCGACAGATCCGCCGCGATCCGACGTCGCTGGGGATGTTGCTGGTGCTCCCCGTCGCGCTGATCATCTTCGTCGGGTATGCATTGAACTTCGACGTCAAGTATGTGCCGCTCGTGATCTATGACCAGAACCGAACCCCTGCAAGCAGGGATTTCCTCGAGAGGTTCAAACACACCGAATATTTCACTGTCGTCGAGGGCGTGACGGCGTATCCCCCGATCGAAGAGCTCTTCACCCGGGGGAATGCGAAGGTGGCGATCGTCATCCCGCCGACCTTCGGCGAGGATCTCGCCGCCGCGCGGACCGTCAGCGTGCAGATACTCGTGGATGGATCCGATGCAAACACCGCGGGACAGGCCGTCGCCAACGCCGTCGGGATCACCATGGACTATTCGACCCGCCTGACCGTTCACGCTCTTCAGCGCAATGGACGTAACGTCTACCAGCCGGTTGACGTTCAGCCAAGGGTCTGGTACAACCCTGACCTGAAGACCTCGAGATTTCTCGTCCCGGGGTTGATCGGGTTCATCATCGTGCTGACGGCGGTCATATCGACTTCCCTGACGGTGGTGCGGGAGAAAGAGCGGGGGACCATGGAACAGATCATGGTCTCCCCGCTGCGACCCATTCACGTGATCCTCGGGAAAACCGTCCCCTACATGGCGATCGGGCTTGTTGCCGCCACGGGGATCCTCGTCCTCGGCTATCTGTTCTTTGCGATTGAGGTGAGGGGAAGCATGCTCCTGCTGTACGCCGCCATCTTCACGATTATCCTGGGAGGCCTCGGGCAGGGCCTGTTGATCTCTACGATCACGGATTCCCAGCAGGTGGCGTTCATGATTTCGGTGCTCAGCTCGCTTCTCCCCTCGTTCCTTCTCTCGGGGTTTGTGTTTCCGGTTTCGAACATGCCGGTGGCGCTCCAGGTGATCTCCAATATCTCGGTCAACAAGTTCTTTCTCGTCGTTGTCCGGAGTGTGATGTTGAAGGGGGCGGGCGTGGCGGCGGTCTGGGATCAGTTGCTGTACATGGTTCTCTTTGCGACCGTGATGCTGGGGATCAGTACGAAACGGATGCAGAAAAGGACGCTGTGATGCCGCTCCATCCGAACATGAAATCGCAGGGAAGGCGGTCCGCGGCGTCATGGCCCGCATGTCGTCGCATGACCCGCGGCGAACGGAGGCCGGAAAGGTAGCGGAATGAGAGAGTCGATTCAGGTTATCGTTCACATTGTCAGGAAAGAGTTCTACCAGATCCGTCAGGACCGCCGGATGCTGTTCGTGTCAATCCTGGCGCCTGTCCTGCAGCTCATCATCCTCGGGTATGCCGCGACAACCGACATCAGGCACAGCACGATGCTGGTCTGTGACCAGGACAAAAGTGCGGAGAGCAGGGAGTTCGTGCGGCGGTTTGCCAATTCGGGCTATTTCGACGAGCGCTATCACGTCGATGATCTGCAGGACGTGGACATGTACATCGAACACGGGAAGGCGTCGATCGTTCTTGCCATCCCCCCCTCCTTCGGCAGTGACCTTCTGGGAAAACGGACGCCGAGGGTCCAGGTAATCCTCGACGGGACCGATGCAAACACCACAAGCGTGCTCCAGGGATACGTGTCGCAGATTGTCGCATCCTACAATCAGTCGGTGCTCATCGAGCACAATGCCGCGCCCGGGAGACTCCCTGTGGGACGAATCGTGCCGGAACCGCGGATATGGTACAATCCGGAGCTGCTCAGCTCCAATTTCATGGTGCCGGGCGTTGTCGCTCTCGTTCTGATGATCATCACGATGATGCTGACGTCGCTGGGGATCGTGAAAGAGAAGGAAATCGGGACCCTCGAGCAGCTGATGGTGACCCCGATTCGCCCCTTCGAGTTGATCATGGGGAAGCTGATTCCCTTCGTGATTATCGGGTTCATCGATGTGGTGATCGTCCTTGCCGTCGCACGCTACTGGTTCGGCGTGCCGATGGTGGGCAGCCTCGCCCTGTTGTTCTTCCTGGCCGGCCTCTTCATTCTGACGACCCTCGGGATCGGGCTGTTCATCTCCACCATCGCGCGGACGCAGCAGCAGGCGATGCTGATCGCGCAGTTTTTCTTCTTCATGCCCTTTCTCTTCCTTTCCGGGTTTGCCTTTCCCATTGCGAACATGCCCCTGGTGATCCGCTCCATCACGTACATCGTCCCGTTGCGGTATTTTCTCGAAATCGTCCGGGGGATTTTCCTGAAAGGGGCCACCCTGCGGGAACTCTGGCCCCAGGGGCTTGCCCTGCTCCTGATCGGCATCACCACGCTGACCCTGAGTGTGCTGCGGTTCCACAAGAAGCTTGAGTAGGGCACGCGGGCACGCTCCGCCGGGTTGCGCTTGATCCTTCTCCGCCGTACTTTTCCCCTGTACCACATCTCTGGAGAACAGCGTATGCCCCGTCCATTGCCGCTTGACGAAGATTTCTACCCGCCGTTTGAAGGATTCCCCGCCGGAGGCCTGGAATTCCTGAAGCGCCTGAGGCGGAATAACAACCGCCCGTGGTTCCAGAAACACAAGGAAGAATACGAGGAGCTGGTTCGCTTCCCGATGCAAAGTCTCATTGCAGGGATTGCCCGGCGGATGGCCGACAGCGCACCCGACATGGAATTCCACCCCCGGAAATCCATCTTCCGAATCTACCGCGATACCCGTTTCAGCAAGAACAAGACTCCGTACAAGACCAACATCGCGGCCAGCTTCAAATTCAGAGGGGCGAAGAGCCCGACGGAAAACCCCGGACTGTATCTGGGGATTGAGCCGGGCGAGATCTATGTCGGCGGAGGGCTCTATATGCCCACCGGCCCGCAATTGAAGAAGATCCGGCAGAGCATGGCGGCCCGCCCGGACGATTTTCTTGATATCGTGACGAATGCGCGATTCAGGAAGGAGTTCGGAGGAATCGAGGGAGATCGATTGCAGCGCGCGCCCCTTGGCTACCCGCCGAATCATCCCATGATCGAATACCTTAAACACAGGCAATTCTACATCGGAAAGGAATACGGAGACGCGGTGTGCAGGCGGGCGAATTTCCTGGAGACCGTTGTCGCCGTGTATGAGATGTGCCTGCCGTTTGTCCGCTGGCTGAAGGACGCCGCGCGGTAGGGGGTCAGGAACTCCGGAGCGCTGTAACGATATTCAGCCTCGCTGCGCGCACGGCGGGGAGAAAACCGCCCAGGATGCCCATCAGGACCGAGAACAGCAATGATGCGGCGATGATGGCGGGTGAAAGGACGAACCCGAACGCCAGCTCGGAGAACGTATTGAAGTTTGTCGTGGAGATCTGGATGAACGATGTGAGGGAAGCGAGGGCCACGCCTGCCATGCCCCCGATCAGCGCAAGGAGGATCGACTCGATGAGGAATGCGCTCAGGACCGTCCGCCTCTGGAACCCCAGCGCCCGGAGCGTGCCGATCTCGACTGTCCGGTTGGCCACGGAAGCATACATCGTGATCATGGCGCCGATCATGGCACCGATGCTGAAAATGAATGTGACGATGGTCCCCAGGACCCTGATGAGTGTCGCCATCAGTTTCGATTGTTCGCGGTAGTACTCCCGTTCCCTCTTCACTTCAAGCGACTGTGTTCGCGGGTCCTGGCTGATCCGGGTCTTGAATGATTCAAAGGCATCCGCGGTGGTCATGCGGGCAGTGATCGAAGAGAACACCGGGCGTCCGAACGCCGGCATCAGCTGCTCCACGTCGCCCCAGATTTCCGACTCGAACGCGGTCCCTTTCGCCTCGAAGTGCCCGACGATCTTCCATTGAGCCTCGCCGAACCGCTGCTCCTGTCCGACCTCGCAGTTCTGGAATTTCTTCGCAATGCTTTCGCCCACGATGATCTCGTTCGTCCCGAACTGGAACATCCGGCCTGCCGTCAGCTTCACCTGGGGGCGGAGCGCGATTGCCTCGGGTGAAATGCCGCGCACGGAAATGTTCCCCATGTCGCCGGAGACCTTCCGGCTCAGGTTGATGATCACCGCGATTTCGTTCGAGGCGAACGGCTTCTCGTCCGGCCGCCGGGCGACTTCCGGGTGCGTTCGAATGATATTGGCGGCGTCCCGGTCGATCTGGCTGACGACTTCCGAGCCGGCTGCGCGGCGGATGACGATGGCATTGTCGTCCGAACCGGTTTCGACCAGGGTCTGCTCGAGTCCGTTCGCGAGCATCAGCACCGCCGCGAACACCATCACCACCAGCATGATGCCGCCGAGGGTCAGCACCGTCGTCAGGCGCCTCGTCCAGAGGCTTCGCCACGTGTAGGAGAGGGGGATCTTCATTGGTTCGTCCTCATCCGATTGCCCTGAGGGCGTCAGAAATCTTGATGCGCAGCGTGCGAATCGTCGGGAAGACCGCCGCGACGATCGCTGCGACCGCCGCGACCGCGCCGGCGAGCAGGAGCGTGACGGTCTGGACGCGGAAGATCGGGAACAGTGTCGGGAACGCCTGCCCGAATGTGTGCGAGAGAGGGTAGGTCAGCGCCAGTCCAAGGATTCCCCCGATCCCGGAGATCAGGATGGATTCGCCGCCGATCAGCCCGATGATGTGGAAAGGACGGAAGCCGAGCGTCTTCAGGACGGCATACTCGCGAGTCCGCTCCCGCGCAGACATGACAATCGTGTTCGCAAGCACGAGGAGGATGATCCCGACGATCACGACAGACACGGCATCGAGGGATTTGATGATGGCGCTTGACATCGAGACGAAGCTCTGCTGGAATTCCTTTTCCGTTTCGGTCTTGGTGGGTGCGCGGGAGTTCAGAAATCGGGCGTCGACGGCCTGGGCCACCTGCGGCATCTGATCGGGGTTCTGCACCCGCATGATGTACCACCCGACGAGCCCTGTGCGGCCGGGCTGCGTCTGGGCCAGACGTTCGTCCACATACTTCCAGTGGAAAAACATCTGCGTCTCGTCCGCCGACGGGTCCTTCCCGCGATAGATCCCTCTGATGACGAATTCCCATCGCCCCGGGTAGATGTCACCCTCGATCGGGAGGATATCCCCGACCTTGAGGTTCTGTTCTTGCGCCAGTTTCGCGCCGACGATGCAGGAATTCCGCTCCCGTTTGAACGTTTCGAGCTCCTGGGGGGCGACGAGGTATTCGGGGTAAAGGTCGAAATAGGTGTCCGCGTCAACCCCGAGCCGGGGAAAGAAGTTCTTCCAGTCGTTCGGGTCCTTGTAGGAGCCGTTGAACCAGATCGCGAACGACACGAGGTCCACGCCGGGAACCTGCCCGATTTGATCACGGTACGAGAGCGGGAGGGGGAAGACAAACGACACGTTGTGCCGGGTGATCATCCTGTTGGCCGCTGACGCTTCCACGCCGGCCGACCATGCGGTGACCACTGTGCGGATGAAGCCGAAGGAGAGGACGGCAATCGCGATGCCGATGATGGTCAGGGTGGTTCGCAGCTTGTGCCGGAAGAGATTTTTCAAGACCAGGCGGATGACAAACATCGGCGGCTCCTACTCCAGTTCTCCCTTGTCCAGATGCATCACGGTGTGCGCTTTTTCCGCTGCACGGGGATCGTGTGTGACCATGACGATGGTCTTTTTGAATTCCCTGTTGAGCCGTTCCATCAGGGTCATGATCTCACCGGCCGACACCTTGTCCAGGTCACCGGTCGGTTCGTCGGCCACGAGGACCGTGGGGTCGGTGACGATTGCCCGCGCAATTGCTACGCGCTGTTCCTGTCCTCCGGACAACTGTCGCGGGTAATGCTCCATACGGTCGCCGAGCCCGACAAGGGTCAGCGCGCTCCCGACATGGTCGAGACGCTCTTTCTTGCTCAGGCCCGTCAGCAGGAGGGGGAGCTCGACGTTTTCAAAAGCCGTCAACACCGGCAGAAGATTGTAGAACTGGAAGATGAAACCTACGTGGTTTGCCCGCCACCTCGCGAGCTCCGTTTCGTTCAGCGATGTGATGACGGTGCCATGAACGGTGATATCCCCCCGGTCAGGGCGGTCGATGCCGGCGATGAGGTTCAGGAGCGTGGTCTTGCCCGAACCGGACGGTCCCATCAGTGCGAGAAATTCTCCCTCCGGTACGGCGATGGAGATGTTCTTCAGGACCGGGATTTCAATGCTGTCCCGGCGATATGACTTTGACACGTCCTGTACTTCAATCATCATATGCAGCTCCTTTTCACCCTGTCTTCGTCCGGACCGTCATCCCGCTTGTCAGCTCAGGGTCGGGACGGGTGACTACCTGATCTCCGGGGTTCAGTCCCTGTTTGATCTCGACCCGGTCTCCCATGACCTCTCCCGCCTCGACCGGCGTCTCCGTGACCGCCCCGTCGCGAACGATGAAGACAACGCTGGCGTCGCCCCGACGGAGGACGCTCGACACCGGCACGGTCAGTTTCGCCGGCGCCCCGGCTTTGGACCGATCGGTTTCCTTCGAGAGAAAGGTCACCTTGGCGCTCATTTCGGGCAGGACGTGATCGTCCCGCTCAATGAACGCTATTTTTGTCAGCACGGTGGCCTTGGCGCGGTCCGCGGTGGGCACGATCTTGTGGACAGTGCCCGGGTAGCGCTTCTGGGGGTACGCGTCAAGGACGATCTCGCAGGGTTGCCCCGCACGCACTCGCATGATATTCGATTCTGACACGTCGGCCTCAACCTGGAGCGATCCGAGATCAGCAATTGTCACCACCGCTCCGCGAGAGCTCAGTGAAGCGGCAAAGGGTGCCACCACTTCCCCGACGTCGGCGTTTTTGGTGAGCACCGTACCGTCAAACGGAGCCCGGATGCGCGTGTTTTCGAGCGCTACCCGGGCCTCCGATACGGCGGCCTCCGCCGAGGCAATGGATGCGTTCACCCGCTCAAACCGTGCGTGCGCTGCATCCAGTTCCGCCTGTGACGTCAGGTTGCGTTCGAACAACATCTCCTGGCGGTGCAGCGTCCGCTCCGCATCGTTGTACTCGGCACGCGCGAGCTGAAGGTTCGCGTCTGCGCGTTTCAGCGACGCCTGCATATCCTGGTCTTCCAGACGAGCGATGATCATCCCTTTTGTCACTTTGTCTCCCTCTTCAACCCCGAGGAAAACCAGCCGGCCCGTTCCCTTGGATGCGACTGCCGCCTTCTGCTGCGCAACGACGTACCCGCTGGCGGTCAGGATTGCATTGGCCTGGGATGGTGACGTCAGAACCGCGGTGGTGATTTCCACTTCGCGGGAGGATCGGAACGTACCGCGCAGCAGAACGAAAAGAGCTGCCGCGAGGAGAAAGAGGGCCACCGGAAGGATGATCTTCCATGGAGCGGAGGATGAACCGTTCCCTTCCTTTCTTTCGCGCGAAATGCGAAGTGTGGAAAGGTCGGATTTGCTGGTATCAGGCGACGTCATCAGGCCTTCTCAATGATCTCTTCAAACCCCGTAGGGACGGGAATAGTTTTAGGCAAGTGCCTCAAGGCTCTTGAGGTCCGAGCGATTTCTTGTAGGCCCATTCGATGTACGGCAGACGAACGATGATTCGGTCGGCGATGGACTTCTTACCCTTTGGTGCCGCTCCGAATCCGAGACCACCTTTGTTCTCAGGGTCCGGTGTCTTTTTTGCAGGCTTCGCGTCAGGTGAGTCGAACATCGGCTCGCCCGGTCCCCGCGAGACAATAAGGGTTTTCCCTTTGGTATCTTCAGATGATGGAGGGATCGAGTACACCGAATAGAGACCTGTCCAGAGGGCGAAGGCGAACCAGATGGCAACCCCCGCTGCGATCAGCAGGATGAGATAGAAGATTTTCTTGAACATAGCTCGGCCTTTCAGAGCAACCATCAAATATCGTCAAATATCGCGGGAAGTTCAAGAGCGCGCGGGCCCGTGCCTACCCCAGAATCTGCACCACGACCGTGCGATTCCTGGGGCGATTGTCGAAATCGATGAGGATAATCTGCTGCCAGGTCCCGAGCGCGAGCATTCCGTCAACGAGGGGGATTGTGAGGGAGGGGCCGAGGAGTGACGCGCGGACGTGCGCGAACCCGTTCCCGTCCCCCCACCGGGCATCGTGGTCATAGTGGATGGCGCTTGGGGCGATCCGTTCGATCGCCTTCTTCATGTCGTCAACAACCCCCGGCTCATACTCGATGGTTGTCACGCTGGCGGTGGAGCCGGGAACAAACACTGTCACGAGTCCGTTCCGGACATTTGCCTGGTTCGCAAAGCCTGCAACGGTGTGCGTCAGATCGTGCACGTCGGCGAAGCCCTGCGTTTCCACGGTGAAGGAAAACGCTTGTGCATGCATAGGCACCTGGCGTCTGTCGTCTACTCCTCGGTTGCGCGCATCGAGTCCCAGAGCGCGTAGGCAAACAGGAGGACAAATGCGAGGAGACCCACGAGTTCACCCGTCGCGTTCTCTGCGATTCCCGCATTCCACAATGGAACATCGCCGAAGCGGAGGAATGCGCTCAACACACCGAACAGGGAACCGCCGGCGATGAACCCCGAGGCGATCAGCGTGCCGCGGGAGAAGCGCGCGTTGTTCAGTTTCTCGTTTTTCGATCGGCTCGTGACCCACCAGGCGACGAATCCGCCGAAGAGAAGAGGCGTGTTCAGTTCCTGAGGGATGTACATCCCGAGAGCGAATGCCAGCGGTGGGATCTTGACCATCACCAGGAGCAGTGCGATGACCGCCCCGACCAGATAGAGGACCCAGGGAGCGGCTGTCTGCGACATCAACGGCTGAATGACCGCGGCCATTGCGTTTGCCTGGGGAGCGGCCAGCGCATTCGGACCTTTGAACCCGTACGTGTCATTCAACACGATGATGACACCGCCAACGGTGGCGGCGGAGACCATCACCCCCAGGAACTTCCACGTTTCCTGGCGCTTCGGCGTCGACCCCAGCCAATACCCGATCTTCAGGTCCGTGATGAATCCTCCCGCGACCGAAAGCGCGGTGCAGACAACGCCGCCGATGATCAGCGCGCTGACCATCCCGGAGGACCCGGAGAGCCCGATCTGGACAAGGACGAACGACGAGAGAATCAACGTCATGAGCGTCATCCCGGACACAGGGTTTGTGCCGACAATCGCGGTGGCGTTTGCGGCGACAGTCGTGAACAGAAAAGAAATCAGCAGAACGATGAGGAGCCCGACCACGGCATGGGTAAGCGTAAACACCACGCCGCCGTAAAAGAAGACCAGAATCATGAGCGCGGTCAGCAGGATCAGCATGACCACATACAGCATCTTGATATCGGACTGGGTACGGACACCCGCTTCCGATGCTTCCTTGTGGTGGAAGATTTCACGGTAGGCAAGAGAAAATGCACCGGCGATGATTTTCGATGACCGGACGATCCCGATGATGCCAGCCATCGCGATCCCTCCGATGCCAATCTGCCGCACGTAGGTGCGGAAGATTTCCTCCGCAGTCATATCCGCGATAAGCTTGGTGGCGGTGGATCCCAGCGGCACCAGGAGCCCCTGGCCGATTTCGTAGAACAACGGCACCAGGACGAACCAGGAGAGGAAGGAGCCGGCAGCGATGATGGCGGCATACTTCAGCCCCACGATGTACCCGAGGCCGAAGATCATGGCAGAGACGTTCAGTTTGGCGACGATCTTTATCTTGTCGGCAAGGACTTCGCCCGCATGGATCATCCTCGATGAGATCACTTCCGACCAGGCGCCGAACGCACTGAACATGAAGTCGTAGAGCCCTCCGATCAAACCGCTGACCACGAGGACCACCGCCTGCTTTCCCCCTTTCTGCCCGGCCACCAGGATTTCCGTCGTGGCAGTCGCTTCGGGGAAGGGAAGCTTCCCATGCATGTCCTTGACGAAGTACTTCCTGAACGGGATCAGGAACAGAATTCCCAGGAATCCCCCGAGGGCCGATGCGAAGAACACCTGGAAATAACTTGCCGGAAGGTCCAGGATATAGAGAGCGGGAATCGTGAATATGGCTCCTGCGACGATGACGCCGGAGCTTGCCCCGATCGACTGGATGATGACGTTCTGGCCGAGGGAGTCCTTTATCCGGAACACCGTAGAGAGGCCGACCGCAAGAATGGCGATTGGGATGGCGGCTTCGAACACCTGCCCGATCTTGAGACCCGAGTATGCGGCAGCCGCAGAGAAGAGGACCGCCATCAGCAGTCCCATCGATACGGACCACAGGGTTACTTCAGCCGGCCGGCTGTCCGGGGGGAGAATGGGGAGGTACTCTTCACCGGGCTTGAGGTCCTTGTAGGCATTCTCCGGAAGACTGCTCGTTGCGGTCACTTCATGATCCATGATGGCGTCCTTTCCTGTCAGGATTTCTCGACCCAGATCTGGACCGTGTGAACGACGGTTTCCACCGACTTCTCCATGCCGTGGACGGAGAGCCATTCGGTCGGGCCGTGGTAGTTCTGACCGCCGGTGAAGATGTTGGGCGTGGGCAGCCCCTTCTCGGTCAATCGCGATCCGTCCGTGCCCCCGCGGATCGGGACCCATGTCGGGTGAAGCCCCGCCCGCCTGGCTGCTTCCTCGAGGCAATCCAGCACCCGCGCGTCGGTTCCCATGTAGTCCTTCATGTTGCGGTATTGCTCAATGATATTCAGCTCGATCTTCGCCTTCGCGTGGAGTGGCTGTACTTCGGCGATGATTGCCTCCAGCTTGTACTTGAGGCCGTCGAGCCCCGCCGTGTTGAAATCACGCAGGAGGATCTTGAGGGTTGCCTTCGCCTCCTCGCCCTCGACACTATGGGGATGGATGTACGGTTCGTAGCCTTCGGTGGTCTCCGGTGCGACGTCCCCGGGCATCCGGGTGATGATGTCCGCCATCGCCCGGATCGCGTTGACCATAATGCCTTTGGCTGAACCCGGGTGGATATTGCGACCGTGGACCGTGATGACGGCAAGATTTGCGCTGAACGTCTCTTTGTTGAGTTCCCCCGGGGTGTCGCCGTCGACGGTGTACGCGAACGCAGCCCCGAACTTCTTGATGTCGAAATGCTTCGTGCCGGTTCCGACTTCCTCGTCGGGGGTGAAAGCGATCTTGATGTCGCCGTGCAGGATCGATGGGTCGTTCAGGAGGCGTTGCGCAGCCGTGACGATGATCGCAACGCCTGCCTTGTCATCAGCCCCGAGCAGTGTGGTCCCGTCGGATGTGACGATCGTCTTTCCGATGTTGTTCTTCAACTCGCGGTTTTCCGAGACTGTGATCACCACATCGGGTTTCCCCGGCAGGACAATGTCCCCCCCCTGGTAGTTCGTGATCACCTGGGGTTTCACGTTTGCGCCGCTGGCGGACGGCGACGTGTCCACGTGCGCGACGAATCCGATCG
>Ga0315275_10001486_pt1 | contig 20698 bp, 19 predicted proteins | sample YL17G03_0_MG_FD_205557 | JGI IMG/M metagenome (GOLD analysis project Ga0315275, IMG submission 205557) | Sediment microbial communities from Yellowstone Lake, YNP, Wyoming, USA - YL17G03_0 | ecosystem: Environmental > Aquatic > Freshwater > Lake > Sediment | place: USA: Wyoming | collected...
CGCTGGTTCTGCGCCTGTGAACGTGGCAGAGCGCGACCGCAAGAGCATCGGCCTCGTCCTCGGACGGCGCCTCCGCCAGCCTCAGGAGCGCCGAGACCATGAACTTGACCTGGTCCTTCGAGGCCGCGCCGGTGCCGACGATCGCCTGTTTTATCTCGGCCGGAGAGTACTCGCCGACCGCAATATCGTGAAGTGCTGCCACGAGCAGTGCAACCCCTCGCATGTGACCCATCTTGAGGGCCACGCTGATGTTGTGCTTTACGAAGACGCTCTCCACGGCCATCTCGTCGGGCCTGAACTTGGCCACAACGTCGAAGAGGCCCCGGTAAATCTCGAGGAGACGTTGGGGGAAGGGAAGCCTCGGCGACGGGGCGAGTGTGCCGCACACCAGCAAATACGGGATGTCCGGGCCGGTCTCGATCACAGCGTAGCCGGTTCGCCTCGTGCCAGGATCGATGCCCAGGATGATCACGGCCTAATCCTTGGTCAGCTGTTCCATGATATCGTCGGGAATGTCGAAATTGGAGTAGACCCTCTGGACGTCGTCGTGGTCCTCAATGATGCTCATCAATCTGATCGTCTGCTCCGCGGCCTTGCTGTCGAGCGGCACAAAGGTCTGCGGGTAGCGCACCAGCTGAGCATTTGACATAGGGACGCCGGCATCCGTGAGAGCCTTCTTGACTTTTTCGAGGTCAGGCGGTGCCGTGAGGACCTCAAAGAACTCCTTCTCGTCGGTGACGTCTTCGGCCCCCGCGTCCAGCGCAACCGTCATAAGATCGTCTTCCTTGGCCTTGCCCTTATCGACGGTTATGGAGCCCTTCTGGTGGAACATCCACGATACGCAGCCCACTTCACCCATGTGGCCGCCGTTTCTGTCCAGGATATGTCTTATCTCAGAGGTGGTCCGGTTCTTGTTGTCCGTCAAGGTCTCAATCAGGATGGCAGTGCCCGCGGGCCCATAACCCTCGTAGGTCTGCTCTTCGTAGGATATACCGGGCAATTCACCTGTGCCGCGCTTAATGGCCTTGTCGATGTTGACCGCCGGCATGTTGGCGGTCCTGGCACCGTCGATGGCCGCCCTCAGTCTCGGGTTCGACTCGGCATCGCCGCCGCCGTTACGCGCGGCGACCGTTATCTCCCGAATGAACCGCGTAAAGACCCGGCCCCGCTCGGCGTCGGCCTTGCCTTTCTTTCGCTTGATCGTACTCCATTTGGAATGTCCGGACATAGGTCACCACCCCTTCATCCAATATAGATATCACATGGTGGGACACAACACAACTCAAAAATCGCCGGCAGTACGGGGCAGGGTCAATGCTGTCTGCTGACGCATCGATCCACGTTCGCCGACGGGATTACTTATAGTACCCGCGGATTCCTCCGGATTCTCCCGCGCCTTCCTGCTCGCTACGGTCTGGCTCGGCACAGGGGTCGTCGCCGGACGCGCCCCCCACTCCCGCATCGTAGACGCTATCCGGCCTATCGTAGTACGGGCCCGGGGCCTCCGCGCAATCAACTGCGCCATAGTCCCCGGTTACGGAATCTGGGACTACTGATACCACTCCTGGTCCGGTTGGAGATAGCCACCCAAAGCCATGTGTTACCGACCACCCAGTCTGACAGGTTGTCCAGGCGCTTGCGATGCCGTCACCGGGATTCAGAATACTGCCTACGTTGAGAGTCTGCGTGCATACCGTATAGGAGCAGGAACCCCACTCCTGAGGCCACATAAGGCCGAATTCCACTGTCACGTATTCGGTGAGACCGAAGAACACCGGAAACACATCTACATCCCCGGAGTCAGCATAGGTGGTGACAATCTGTGCGCAATTGGTGAACACGGGCAGGTTCTTGCAGGTGTGGCCATGGGCCAAGACATGAACTGCTATCTTGTGCCCGCTGTTGGCCCCAGCGAAGAGGGCAGTCGGACACATCAAGGCAAGACCAAGCGCAGCTACCAGAACGTGCTTCATTTCAGTTGCCCCCCTTGCGCACAATCACGATCTTCTTGGCATCGGTCCCAGTGTCAGTTCTCATCCTACATACGTAGAGTCCTGGTGCTACCACCCTACCGAAATCATCCCGCCCGTCCCAAGTTGCCTTGTGTTTACCTGCTTCCACCCTCCCGTCGAGGACGGCCCTCACCTTCCGCCCGCGGACGTCATATACAGCTATCGAAACCTGCTGGCCCTCTGACACCGCGAATTCGATCGCGGTCACGCCCCCACCTGGATTCGGCATAACGGAGACCAGACCGGATGCGCTGCTTTCGCCCGGATCATCTCCCCCTGGGACCGCACCATAACAGCAGACTAAGGCCGAATACTCCCAATCCAGCGATTCGGGCTCATTGGGATACCATCCGAGATAAGTCGTCTCTGGTGGAGCTCCTTCCACGTTCCAAATCTTGTAAGTGTAGCTGAATAGGGTACAAGTGGGTGCCGACTGCGAGCTCGGAATCAGCCCACAGTAGGGATCTTGAAAATTGTAGTCGTCGTACGGAAATGTGTCGCCGCTCCACTCCCACCCCCCGGTCTCGCAGGGTCTGGTCCACACGAATGGCCCGGACTCCATCCCGGTGGGTTTCTGTACGCTGCGTCGCACTTCGTATCTTCGTGCCAGGTACTCGCCCGCAAGGGTGCGATCTTGCCGAGTCACGAAGTGGATCGTCTCTCTCATGGCCGAGGAGTCCGCAACGAACCCTCCGCCATACTCGTAATAGGGCTCCGCCCGCCACCCCGACCATGGCTGCACGATCTCGAGGCAGGAATCGACATTGATCCTGCCCCACCCCGTATACATATCCCACCCAGGCAGAGAGTCATTGGTCTCGCAGTCCGTCAGTATATCTGTCGCCGATGCACAGAGGACCCCCTGGATGTCAGACACGAAGTCTGACCATCCCGCGGACATAGAGCACATCAAGCCGATCGCCCCCAGAGCCTGAGCCGGGCCGTATGAGACGCCCGAGCCGTTGTTCCTGTAAACGGGTTTCTCATTGTCCAGAGAATCGGAGTAGATGACACACATATGACTCGCAGGCGCCGACACGTCGATATTGCGGAACGGCAGTGGCAGTGTAGGGCTGGGCCAGCACGCGCCCCAAGTATAAGGCGCGTCATGACCACTTACTCGGCGTTCGGGTATCTGGTCCGACGACGATGTCGGATGGTAGTTCGTTCCCTGAACAGTCAGCACCCAGTCGTCGCGATAGCAGCCGGGCCAGAAGGCGCCAGCATACCCATACCGAGTTTGGCCTTGCACGAAGTCATTCGCATAGCTCGATATGAAGATCACGCCAGCGGCGTGGCAATCGTAAAGCGCCTCCTTCATCTCGTCTCTCTGGTAAGTCGTCCAAGACAAGCTGAGAGCCTCCAGCAGGTAGCTGGGCGCATCGGCTATCGCATCCGACATCGCACCTGAGAGCACGTTCCCTTGGTCCTGTCTGAACTTCAGATGATACAATGACGGGCCCAGGTCCTCTCCACTCCCGCCCCACCCCCCAGCCACACCAGCTACTCCAATCTCATTGTTTGTTAATGCACCTGCCACACTACTCATCCAGTTCCCGTGCTCGTATAGAGGGCTAGCATCATCACCGCAGAGCCTGCGTGGGTCGGGGTCGTCGTCGGCGTAGTCATAGCCCCCAGCGATCTTGTGCCCTGTGCCAAACCCTGAGTCGAAGTCAGCAAGATAGTAGTCTATCCCCGCATCGGCTATGCCAATGCGAACGTCCGCATCCCCGTGAGTCATCCCCCAGGCTGCAGGCATGCCGATTCGGCACAAGTGCCACGAGCTGTCGGCCACCGCAAGTGAGTCGTTGGGCCAAGGCGTGCAGTCCTCAAACGAGAGGGGCTCTGGTGGCACACTCGGATGGGCGTACACGCACCGCGGAAGGGACAACAAGTCGTCCGTCACAGCAAGAAGGTCGGTTCCCTCTGGGAACTGAAGAACGTACACGTCTCTCTTGTCAAGGAAGGTCACGCTGTGTCCCATCCGTGACTTGTATATTTCCTGCCCTCGTATCGCGCGCTCGAACAATCTATGAATCTCAAGCAGACCGTAGTCGTCCGCTATCTCAACCAGTCCGGGGTCGGCAATCGCGTCGACTCCGCTTCTCACCTCCTCCATTACTACGACGCCCGGCATGAACCGTGCCACGATCTCGCCAGGGACATACCTTGCGTCCTCGTGGTCAAACGTCCCACTCATCGAGAAGCTGGCGTTGATCAGACCGTCGCAGGTCACATCCTGCGATACATCGATGTGCCGCAGGGTAGCCACCCTTCCACTGCCATCCTCCAAAGCAACACAGTCACGTCCGTTGAGAGGATTCGGAACAAGCTGAAACTCTGCGCGCGAACATCGTCCTCGCTTCAGCTCGAGCATCCAGTAGCCAATGGCTGCAGGCAGCTGGGCACCAGGCAAACTGGCATTTGTGGCAGGTGTCGCACTGGTTGCATCCAGTGCCGCCCAGTGCGCTAACCGATGAAACCCTTGATTCACCACACTGTTGTCCGGGCAGATCATCTTGTAGCCAACATCATAGCCACTTACGTAACTCTCCCGCGCCCCTCCGGTATCTCGAACGACGAGGAACGCGTATAGGTACCTCGCCCCTCCATGATAGACGTTGTCGATTCTCGTGAGGTCTGGCCGCGGGCTTTCCTCGAAATCAATCGCCACAGGGACAATCCCGTCTCCTGCAAACACAGCTGCCACCAGCATCAGTACAAGTGCCACCTGGAATGCCAAGACTCGCACGGTACAACCTCCTTGCGTACAGCTCCTAATCCTTATCCAACTTCGTCGCTTCACGCCGCAACAGGGATCGGACCCTGACACGAGCTACCGGTACATAGCCTTTATTGTGCCCCATGTCGTCGGTTCCGTTGTCGCTCCGCACTCGCAGCCCGACGGATAGGCACCTACCGGCGCACCGCAGGCATAACCGTCAGGATGATTCCCAGGCAGACACGGCGAGCATGTCTCGACACCGAAGTTCCCGGTCGGGGTATCGCAGAACCTCGGATCCGCCGAGAAGTTCCCGTCCATTCCATACTCATCCGCGATACACCCCACCCAATCCCCGTCAGCGTTGCCCCATATGTCGCAGCATCGCACTTCGGGGACAGTCCCCCCATGACACCAGATGCCCCCACCATCCGTACTCGACGCGATGATCGTGTTCTCCAATGTCACCGCGCTCTGCCCATCCACATACATTCCGCCTCCGCCTAGCTCGCCGTACCCCTCGCTTGCATACGCCTGGTTCGCAAAGATCGTGCAGCTGTGAGCCGAAAGCGTCGCGGTGCCGCACATGATTCCACCACCCAACCCCGCCAAGTTGCTGTCGAAAACGCACCCCGTTAGGTGAACCGATGCATTATTCATACAGTACAGGCCCCCACCCAGGCTCACAGCTGAGTTCTGAGCGAAAACACAATCAACCACCTCCAACGCCGTGTAGTCGCAGGAGAGACCACCCCCGAAGTCCGCGTGGTTGTTAAGGAAGGTGCAATCGGAAACAGCCAAGTCAGTACATCCTATGCAGAACATTCCTCCCCCATACTCCCCCCAAGGCACCCAACCGTTCTTAAGTGTGAATCCCACTATCTCCGTCGGTTCGATGCAGTTGACACACTCGATCACCATAGCTATGCCCTGAGCATCGATCGTGACACAGTCAGCCAGCCCAGTCTCACTACACAGGACAACCCCTGATTCCATCCATATCCCGCTCTCGTAGTATGTGCCGCAGGCCACCAGGACGGTGTCCCCCGCGCTACTCGAATCGAGTGCCGCTTGGATCGTCGGCGCATCACCCAAGCTGTCGGGCAAGACATGCCAAGTACGGGCGGAAGCACCTGACACGACCAGAATAACGAGAATACCAGCGAATATCGGCACAGTTTTCATCGCCGAGGTCCCCTTATGCTCCCATACAAACCACTGTACGCGCTCTGCACTCAGGATGTCAACGATAATTACGCCAGCACAGCATCTTGAGCGAATTCTGTTCATGAGATGACGTGCCGAGCATGTGCTTGAGCCACAGATGGTGGACTTGGCAATGCCGAACGTCCGCTCGACGAGACTGCTGCGCAAGCCGAACCTGGACTAGCAAGACCTTGGCAACCCAAGATGAGTGATCTGCGACCTCCAAGGTCATGCTGCTCAGTGACCACTCCTCATCAAGCGCTTCGCGTGTAACACCGTGGGTCTTTGAAGGACTGTCGCGGAGCAAGTTGACTGAAGGCCGGCGGAGAGTCGCCGAGCGCGCAGTTGTCTCGCAGGTAGATCAAGGTGTCACGCTGCCATCAGGTAGATGGCACGCCTTATCACATATCCCTGAGGTATGCCAGGGCGCCCACTATGTCCTCCCGGGTTGCGGCCGGGGCCAACTCCAGCACCTTCAGGACCTCTGCCGGCGCCAGCGCCAGGATCGAGGCGAAATCGATCTCGCCGGTGCCGGGGGCCTTGTGGTCGGCCGTGAAGAGGGCGTCGTGAAGGTGCATCCCGGCCATATAAGGCACCAACGGCTTGAGTGTCTCAAGCTGCGGCGCAAAGCCCAGCACCTCCAGGACGTGGGCGTGCCCGACGTCGTGCCAGTAGCGCACCCGCTGCGAGCCGACCCGTTCAATCAGGTCAGCAGCCTCGCCGACGATCGGGAGCTGGTGGTAGTAGTTGCGGTTCTCGATGCCCAGCACCAGGTCCGGCCCGCAACCCCGGAGAAGATCCTCCAGGCTCTTAACCGCCGCATCGAGAAGAGGGGCGATCTTGGCCTTCCTTTCCGCCTCGAGCTCCCCGCGCATTCGTGCCGCCTGGGGCGATGCCACGCCCTCCGCCTTGGCCACCCGGCCCAGGGCGACCGACCGCTCCCTCGGGATATCGGTCTCTCCAAGATGGAGCACCAGCACCCGCGCGCCGAGCTCCTCGGCCAGCCCCGCCGATACCAGCGTCAACTCCACCGCGCGCCGCCGCTCGTCCTCATCCCGAGTAGCAAGCGAGAGCTTGTGGCCGCCCTGGTGCGAGGGCAGCTCGCCCGGGCCGAGCGGGCTGAAGTTGTGGACGCTCGGGACCGTGATCGCGCCGGCCTTGACAAAACCGCCGATGGCGCGAGCCGCCTCAGCGGTCACCCGGTAGTCGACTTCAAGTGTGCGGAATCCCAGATCGAGGACTTCCTCAACGATGCGCCGGCCGTCCACAAGCCGGGCGGCGTTCCACGATGTTGAGATGCCTAGGGGAGTAGCCATTGACCCTCTGGACACAAGAAGGGTGACAGACGTTCGGCGCCCGTCACCCCTATAACCTCAAGCTACTTCTTGGTTTCTTCCTTGTCGCCCTTGGCTTCGTCGATGACCTTCTGGGCTTGGTCGCGCGGCACTTCCTCATAATGGGAGAACTCCGCCTCGTACATGCCCCGGCCCTGGGTCATCGACCGCAGGGTCGTGGATGCTGACCCTCAGGTCCACCACCTTGTAGCCCGCGACAATGCCTTCCTCCATCGCCTCCCTCACACCCTTCTCGACAGCCGGTATGTACTTCGAGGGGACGACACCACCGACCACATCGTCCACAAACTCGAATCCAGATGCCCTGGCCATGGGCTCGATCTTGAGTCAGCAATCCCCATACTGGCCGCGGCCGCCGGTCTGCTTCTTGTACTTGCCCTGGTGCGAAGACGTGCCCTTAATGGTTTCGCGGTAGGGAATGCGGGGCTTGGCCAACTCGACATCTACATTGAAGGGGTTCTTCAATCGGCGGGGGGCCTCAGCCATTGCTGGATATCGCCCGCCTTCTCGAAACCAGTGCGGGCAAGCCCGTCATATCTCGCGTCAATTGCCCTTCTCGTCGGCCAGGCCGACGCGCGCTACTTCAGTAGTATGACCTTCGTCGTGTAAATCTCACCTCGCAATCGCAGTCTGCCAAAGTACACGCCCTTGGAGACCGTCGCCCCATGTGAATCCGATCCATCCCACGCGAACTTGTGAGCCCCCGGAGAAAGATCCCCACGGGTCACCTGCTTCACGAGCTTTCCCCTGACGTCGTAGACATCAAGAACTGCGGGGCCACCATTCGCAGCATTGATCGCGAACTCGACCATAGAGCCCGACGGGTTTGAGCACACCAGTATGCCCCCGGAGTTGCCACTCCGCATTGAGGCTTCTCCCTGGCCAGGCGCCGCCTGCAGCCAAGGAGCGTAATCGACCGGCCCCACGAACTTGAACGGATTGGGAGGATCAGATCCCCACCAGTTGTTTTCTGCCACTATCGTGCTGGACATGAGATTACAGACGTGCGTGCCGGTGCCCGTAAAGGAGTTGTACCCAGCAATCGCGGCGGTCGAATCGCCCAGCAGGATTGTTCCTCCGACCTTCCGTCTCAAGACCCCGGTCGTGTTGTTCTTGATGGTGTTGGCATAAACGAGAAGTGTGTCGTCCGGCCTCGGCGGAGCCTGCACGGCGCGATCAGTCACTATCCCATAGCAGTTGTTGGAGATTGTGCATGAGTCCACTTCCACAACTCCCCAATAGTACTGCAGACCGATGCCCTGCTGGCTACACTTCTTCACGCTCGTCCGCGCAATCCTCGATCCGGGCCAGAAATTCCTCGAGAGCACGATGCCGTATGCATCATCGGGGTCGCTCGCGCCTACGCCAGAGACCGTACAGTCGCTGATGTCAGCAAAGTGGGCGGTGTCGGGGTCGCCCGCGATCATATACACGTTGTACGGCAGATTCTGGCGGATCGTGTCGGACCATACTTTCATGCTGGAATTGCAGGCGTAGATCCCGATGCCGCCGGCTTCGGATGTCCCGTTGTACTCCACGCGGCATTCAGAGATCGTTGGGTTCGCGTGGTCGCAATCTATGCCGGAATAGAGGTTACTATCAATAACCGACTTGCTTATGAACGGCCACACGGACTGGCTTTGGTTGCTCCCGTAGCCAATAGACAGCCCCGCGTAGCCAAATCCGATGTCGCAGCGTACAAGTGTGTCAAGACTGCCTCGCTCAAGGCGTATGCCGTACCAATCGTAAGGCTGGGGATCATGCCCACGCGCCCTCCCTGCGGGCTCAAACCGTATGCGGTGCCCTGGCTCTCCCTTTGCGATGAGGCTCCCTTCCACGTTGAGCTCTATCCGGCCCGTATCAAAGCCAGATGTCTCGCTGTCGGCTTCGGGAGTGAAGGACACCTTCGCCCCCGGGTCTATCGTCAGCGTGCATCCCTCCGCAACCGTCAGGTCGCCCCCCAGCATCATCCACTTCGCCCAGTGGGTATCTGTGGTGATCGTATCCGACGGAGTATCGAAGTGGATATCCACCAGCATCGTGTCACCCGCGCCCTCTCTGATATTGGTGATGGATATGCCCGTGGGAATCGACTGCTCCCATCTCATCCAATCTCGATCCGCTGGCCTCGATTCGTTCCAGAAGTACGCATTGCTGTTTGGATTTGTATATGGCGTAAACGCGTTGCTCCATCCGTTTCCGAAGTAGTCTGCATCACGCCACCTTCGGCAAGGCCATGTCTGGCAGACGAACAGACTGTCCAAGTCATCAAGGCCGTGGAACGAATCGGGCACCGGGCCCCAAGGGTATATTGTGCCATAGGTCTGGCCAGTCTCGAACAACCCCGTCGCGGATTCCACGTCAACAGGTTTCCAGAATGGGGCAGTGAATGCCGTGTGGCTGTGGCTACCGTAGTCGACGTGCCATATCAGGACGCCCGGACCCGGCATATACTTGCACGCAGTGACTATCGGGGCAGTCCCGCAGTACCAGTTGTTGCGCTGCCGATTCTCCAAGAGGAAGTACTCCAGACTGTCCTGTGGTACTCGGGGCACCAATACCTTAACGGCGCTTCCAGAGAGAACGGCCTCTGGCAGCCTCAGTTGCACCGTGTCTGTGGAAACGGTGACAAGATTGCCTAGCCAACCGAGGTATTCTCTCTCAGGAGCCGACATGCATATACCCCTGTATGTCCCGTCGGCAGCAACACCATATCTGCTTGTAAACATCAAATGGGGTCCACCACACAGATTGTGCCAGTGTTCATGGGCAAGAACAGACAGAGCGTCAGGGAAACTGCCAGAAATACCGACCGTTGCCCCGAATTCGCCCACGACCCCGAAGCCGTCCCAAGTCGGGAGCGTGTCGCAGTAGAAGAGATTCGAGTGGGACTCGACGCCGCAGCGCCAGATCACGAAAACGATATCGACCAGGCTATCCACTGGATCCACATCGAACTCGCTGAAATCAAATGCACTGTCAGCTCCAACCGTTGCGATCACCTGCTTGTTCACCTCAATCGTGTCCTCAGGATCGGCCCAGACAACCGACGGATAGCTCTGGCCGTGAAGCAGGTACTTGCCGCACGACATCTTCCAGTAATAGTCATTCAGGCTCGGCTCAGGAAAGCTATCCGGATTGGTCGTGGGAACAATGAAGTACGGGGCGTAGTCCGGCAGGCCTTGCTCCGATGGCCACTGAGCCCAGCATGCCTCACCAGTGTGCGGCGCATCCCCTTCCAGCCGTGCGAATATGACCAAGGCCTTTCGCTGGCCTTCGGGTGGAAACCGATTACTTGCACAGCCCGTCTGCAACACATAACTGCTATCGCAGCAATCTAGGCAGTCGCAGTCGTCCCCCTCCCCCCAACACGCGGACGACAGCAAGGTGATGCCGACACACAGCACAGAGACGACAGCAATGAGCTGACGCAGTACCCTCCAATCTCGTCTGCCGCCCGCCTGCCGGCAGCCTGTAACCCGAGGCAACTCTTGCCACCTTCCACGGCTCATTAGACACCTTCTCGTCTGGGCTCCCCCAAGCAGTCCACTGCGCGTCCCCCCTGTTCTGCATGCCAGTGGGCAGTGGATTCTGCTGAAGGCTATGTGAACTAGGCTGCGGCTGTCAACTGAAACTAGCGAATATACCTTCGCGACATCGGAAGTGGCGCGGAGGGCTGGCAATGGTCGCCCGATGCCGGGCGTAGGATCGCGGATAACCTACCTAAGTCACCATTTCGCGCGCCATGCGTGGCATTTGCACCACCAAGTGCCGGGCGCGATACCCACGGTTACTTATGCATTGCCTTGATTGCGCCCCACGTGGTTGGCTCTATCCCACTTGGGCCGCAGCCGCAGCCCTGCCCCAGGGCGCCTATCAAGCCACAGCTCACCCCATCGGGGTGGTTCCCAGGAAGGCAGGGCGACGCTGAACATAGATGCAGATCGTAAGGCTCGATCTCATAGCTGCAGAAGCTGGGACAAGCCGAGAAGTTGCCGTTCTGGCCCAACTGGTCGGCGATCACCCCAACCCAATCCCCGCCCTCGTTGCCGTAGATGTCGGTGCAGGTAAGGTAGTTGGGATCGAACCACGTGGGCTCCCACCAATACATGGCGCTCCCACCTGTCCCATGGGCCAGTATGCACCTGTCGATGTCCGCGTAGAGTCCCACTGCAATCGCGCTGCCAACAGGTGCCGAATTGGCAAAGAAGGTGCAGCCGGTCATCCTAGCCAACACCTCGCCTGTGGCAACAGCGCCACCATCACTCGTTGCCGAATTGTGGCAGAACACCGAATTCCTGATGGAGATCCCCCCTTCATCCCCACCGATGTAGATGGCACCCCCAGACCCCGCTGCCGAGTTGCCGCAGAACGTGCAGCCGTCTATCCAAACCCGAAGATAGCCTAAGGCGGCTCTGTAGACCGCCCCGCCCTGATACGCGATGTTGGAGAGGAAACTGCACCCACTGACACTTACCTCGCCATCGCAATACATATAGATGGCGCCCCCCCAGCCTCCGCAGCCGCAGCTTGTGAAGTTGCAGTTCTTCACTGCCAATGTGATGAAACCCGTCTGCTGCGAGTCCAGATACAGCCCGCTGCTGAGCGTATTGGTGATCGTGAGCCCCTCAACTACAGCTGTGCAATCCTCGAATCTGAAGCAGCCCGCCCCTTCGCAGTCTATCACGCAGTCATTTGGGTTGCCGGTCTCAGATATGATCCTGAGATTCTTGTCCGGTACGGTCAGGTCTCGGTTGCCCTCACCCGTGAACGTTCCGCTCGCGAGCACAAGCGTATCCCCCACGGCCGCCGAATCCATCGCCGCTCCGATGGTGGGGGCGTCCCCTGTGCCATCAGGCTTGACGTAGATTGTGCTGGCCCAGGACAGGCCGGCAGTCAGCAGGAAACACCCAGACAGCAGCACCAGCAATCTCCTCATTTCCAGCACCTCCCTTCTGGCCAATGTGGGACAGACGCCGCCTCCATGCGCACTCCATAGCGAATGTAGTATATCACGCGAACGCCACTGGATCAAGGCGCAGGTGTGCCTCAGCTGGCGAGCTCACAGTCATGGGCGGAACACGGCCTGGATACAGGAGTGGAGAATCTGTGCTCTGCTCCCCGGTATCTTGATCTGTTACGGATGAAAGGCATTGCGTATGACGTTGTCCCGCGGAACTGGACCGACCTGACCCCCCGAAACCAGACAAGAGTCTGGCTCAGGATTCAGGTGCAGCCCTTGTCTGGGAAGAGATTATTCCTGCGGACAAGCGGATTCCCGTCGAGAAGGCGATTCCGGATAGTCCGCGAGGCAGAGGCGCGTCAGAACCAGAGCAGCACGGCCCACCCAGCCTGCCTGGTCCCCATCTGAGTGGGCCAACTTCCGGCGCCCTCCCTGGCCTCCAGCGCGACTTCACGGAGACTCACCCCTCTTCTCCAGGTTCCTGTGGCTACGGGGCCACAAGGCCACCTGTGGGCGGAGTGCAGAAATCCGTCGAGAGTGTTATGCGGAAACCGCATTAGAATCACCTTGCCACATGAAACCGCACCTAATCTGTTGAAACTGCCAGACTCTGGTGCTAGGATGGCCTGTGTGGAGCGCCACCCCGCGGGATAGTTATCGCGGGCCAATGGGCGTGGTACCGGGACAGTATATACGGTAGTCAGATGCTAGAGGCGAAGACCATGAATCGAGTCAAGCATATTCTTGGTTTGCCCTTCGATAGGACAGCCACCGATTCTCTTGGCCTGGCAAGTGCCTACATTCCTTGCCTGGCGCCCGGTGAAGCCCCCGACCTTCTTCGCCGGTGCGCATTGTCTCGTCCGGACCTCCGCGATTCCGCGCTAAGAAAAGTCTGCACGTATATCGATATTTCGTACGCTGCCTGTCACCGTCGACTTCTGGATCATCTGCTCCAGATGCTAACGGAAGCTGATTCCCGCGGCCGTCAGAGTCTTGCTTGTTGTCTTGCAGCTATTGCGGACCATGTGCCCGGGGCCGAGCGTCGCAGAATTCAACAGTGTTTCCTTGCGTCGCGGTACCTGCCCATTCGTAGGCGGGGGTACAAGATCATATCGAGAGGCGCAGATTCGCTCCAGAGCCTCGTGCTGCCCGCGTGGGAGCGATTTGGCGATCCAGAGTGTGCGTGGCTCATCGTGAAGGTGTTCCCCGTGAGCTTTCTCATCCAGCACCGAAAGGCTCTCCTGCGAGTGCTTTCAGAAGGCTGGCAGCGTGCGCGTTTGTTTCTGCGAATCGCTGAAGTCAGACCCGCACTGCTGAAGGAACTTAAGGCCATAGATCCGATTTCATACTGCTATGTTCTTGCGAAGATCGGCGGGCGCCTCCCGTTGACAGAAGATGTGCACATCGTCGACGAGCACTTGGAGGATGATGTCAACGCCGATACGGACTCTGGCCTCCAGCTCCTCCTCGGCCTCACTGCAGTGGTCGACTGTGGCGTTTCCGTGATTCGAGAAGCTGGCCTCCCCGACCAGCGCTCGGTTCATTCGCATAACAGGAAGTATCCGAAATGGCGCTCCGCGCCACTGCGGATACAACCCTGACAATCATGCGAAGGGTGGCAACCAATTGGCTCGATGACACCAGGCACTGCGCTCTCGCGCCTGATGTGTCGCCACCCGCCGACCTATCTTCCTCTCACCCGGCGCCCAGAGGATCAGGATTGTCTCATCCTCGTGGGAGTCTGCTTAAGGTACTGGCAACGCACACTGAAATGACAATCACTGGTCACTCTGCGATCGACGATAGCATCAGCCCGCAGACACCCTATGACGGCCCGGATCGTTCCGCTGCATTAAGGAGCAGATTCTTCCACAAGCGCTCGCCCAGACTCTCTCATTTCAACTCATGGAAACGTGATCTGTGTTCTCGCGGTTCCATCAGAGTTCACGGTCCAGATGGCAACCCACTTTCCATCATCAGTGAGCCCGCTGTATGCTATCTTTCCGCCGTCAGGTGACCACGACGGGCACCTGCCACCCTCTGCTACTATCTTGAGATCGGACCCATCCAAGCCGACCACATAAACACGTTCGTGGCTGCTCGCGGAGCGGTAGCCGGTGAAAGCCACGGCCCCGCCATCCGGACGCCAGCAGCACTCCTCAGGCGAGATGACTGTGTCGGGGAGTGGTATTGCCCCCACTGTGGTGCCGTCGTCCCGAATAATCACGAGGCCATCGCGTATGATCTGCGCGCTATCCGGACGCCAAGATGGGTGATACCCGCCGCTCATGCGGTGCTTGGCCATAGAGCCGAGCGACAGCACCCAGATGCCCCCAATTCGTAGGTCGTCGACCACGTATGCGATCTTCTCACCAGACTGGTCAATATCGGCCTCACCCAACGGCTGTGGTTCGCTCAGAATCATACTCGCATCGCCCGTGCTGAGATCTACAAACCAGATATCGTCGTCCGATCCTCCGCACAAGAGTTTCGTCCCGTCCGGCAACCAGTCATAGACCCATCCACGAGCCACCAACTCCTTCCGCCCAGTCCCGACCGTGACGATCCACACAGTCGGGCCCCCGAGCTCCTGCAATTCATCCCAGTCCTTGGGATAGTGAGTGTAGGCGATCCTCTCTCTGTCGTTCGGACACCATCTGGGACCCACATCCATAACCGAAGGCGGATGTGGCCAAGTGTGACGGCCATCCCCATCATCAGATGGATTGGACGCGCAACCGGACACGACCGCGGTGATGCCTAACACGAGAGCCAAACGCGACAATCCGACTCCTGCCCCCCGTTTCACTGAAGCCAGACCACCTTTCCTGAGAGCCTCGCTCTTTGTGATCTCAACCCATACAAGTATACACCCGGTGCCACCATCCTGCCATTGCTGTCTTTCCCGTCCCAGACTATGCCGTGGCGCCCTGCGTCGAGAGGACCGCTCTGTAGCCACCGAACGAAGCTTCCATCAACCGAATAGATCTCTATTGAAACCGGCCCGGATTCGGATAGAGACAGATTGAAGACAGCCGTAGTGGATGCCGGGTTTGGCGTCACCCGCAGGCTTGCCGAACTTTCCGATGTTCCGTGATCGGCCTCGGTAACGGACGCCTGACCTGGGCATCCGAGAAACGTATACGCGAATACGATCTCAGGTGGAGGGGCGGGTGCCCAGCTGAACGGGAACCATCCAGCACCTTGGCGATAGTAGTAGAGCCTGTATGCGAAGGACTGCAGCTGGCAGCCGGTCAGCGTTCTCGATCCGTCAGCCACTCTGCAGAAACCAGCCTGGTAGTTCGGGTTTGCACCCGACCATCCCGTGCTCGCGCCATAGCCACACCCCCACACTCGGACGGCGCAGTATCCCGGGGGGTAGACAATATCACGGCGGAGGTCGTACCGTTCGGCTAGAAATACCCCAACGAACGGAGGGTCAGAGGGGCTCGGCTGGCCAATTATCCTAAGAATCATCACCGTGTCCACAACAGCGGAAGTTGTCCCCTCAGCCGTATATTGACACATACACCACGGCTCACGCAGAAACCGCAGGCAACTGTCTGCGCACACTCGGCCCCAGCCGGACCATTGATCGTACCCGCGTAGGCTGTCCCCGCCGATGTAGTCGTGGGTGATGTCGGTGCACGACGCACATATGAGGCCTTCGACATCATCCACGCTCAAGAAGGGATCGTCGGACCTGAGAAGGCCCGCGATTCCGGCCACTTGAGGAGCGGCCGACGATGTCTCGCTGATGCTGCCATAGGCCAGAGTCCAGTTGACAAACCTCAGCTCCGCCGTGTAGTTCGAGTTCCAGTCTCCCGGCGCCATGACGTCGAGACCATTCCCATAGCCACAAATGAAGCCGTAGATGTGCGCGCGCTCTGGGGCACCACCGCCCGGGGCCACCTGCTGGCATGCCCCCACGGACAGCACCCAGTCATGATCATATCCGCTCGGGTAATGCTCAGCGCCATCATCGACATTACCCCTGGACGCAACGAACACAACTCCAGCGGAATGGGCGTTGAATATTGCCGCCCTTTCAATCTCGCTATAGCTGGAGTCGCCATAGCTAGCATTCAGGACCTGACACCCGTACAGGCTATAGGAATCGTCAATAGCCTCAATGGTTTCCGATAGGCTTAGCGTTTGGGGATCTATATCGCATCTGAAGGCGACAAGGGAACACCCTTTGCTGAGCGGAGCCCAACCGCCAGCCACACCAGCGCTCCCTATACCGTTGTTAGCCAAGGCAGCCGCCACCGCCGCGACCGAGGTGCCATGATCGACGTCATAGGCATCGACATCCGGGCACTCCCAGCAATAAGGAATCGGGTCAGAGTCATCATCAGTGTAGTCCCACCCGCCAGCGACCTTGCACCCAGGGCCCAAGCAACCTCCCAGATCCGGGTGGTGATATTCAACACCTGTATCGATTATTCCTATGCGCACTGCTTCATCGCCGAATTGCATGTCATAGGCTTCCGGGACATGAGTCCAGGCGAAGCTATGGTGATACACTAGCGGCCCTTGAAGATAAGGGTCATTTGGGCACCCACAAACCCGCCTTGTGAAATCTGGTTCAGCGCATTCGCATTGGGGCAATACTCTCAAGGAGTCGACTATATGCCAAACATCGGATTCTTGGGGGAATCTCAACAGATACACGTCCCACATATCGAGCAGCTTCACCACGTCCCCGGCAGGAGAGAGTACTACAGAGCCCCCTGGCTCGGCATTCTCGCATAGCCTCTCGATGCTACTCATTCCGAATCGACTCATAAGTTCCCGTGTGACCGGGTTCACGACAGCGTCGAGGTCGGCCGATCTCACCTGCCCCCTAAGGTCCACGGTCCCTTTCATAAACTTGGCGATTACGCGGCCAGGGATGTAACCTGTACTCCGATTCTCGGGGATGGGCTTACCCAAGCAGTCTGTTCGCGTGAATGTCGTCCGACTGAGGGCGGGGCCCTCGAGCTTCAGCGGATGGCCAATCAGCGCAGGCCGTACAGAACTCACCCTGACCGGATTCCCGTTTCCATCCCAGAGTGTCACACCCCCGTCATCACCACCCGGAGCCGGAGCCAACCGGAGCTCACTAGCTGCAGTGGTCCCCTTCCTCACCTCAAGTAACCAGTATCCAACGACGGCTGGCGTCCGGCTTCCCGGCAAACGCACGTCACTGGGCAACCCCCTGTCCCCAGGGCTGACAGCGACCCACCCAGGCAGCCTGTGAAACCCGTGGCAGGTTACGCCCGAATCAGGTGAGACCAGCTCAAAGCCCAGACGGTACCCACTCACCTGATCTCCCGGCATATCAAGGATTGCCAAGAATGCATACACTGTGTCGGCGCTCCCGGTATAGACCGAGTCGATCACCGTCAGGTCAGGTGTGCTGGAGTCCTGCAGGTCGAACGCCACTACCGGGCCTTGCTCTCCACACAGACATGGCCCGCCAGCAGCCAAGGGCAACAGAATAACGCCGGCCGCCACTATCGCTAGGCTATTGCGCAGCACCTTGTATCTCCTTTCTCCTCGTTGACTCCTCGTGAAAAACGGGGTCTCTGATCTCTGCCTTAATCGCCGCTCACCTTACAGGATGGCGCGGACTCCTTCCCAACCCAGCATCCCACCTATGGTCTGTAATACCCTTGGATCTCCCCCGACTGACCTTCGCCCTCCCCGCTGCCCCGATCTTGCTCTGCACACGCATTACCACCGGTGCCCCCGCCGACGCCGGCACAGAAAGTTGTATCCGGCCGATCATAGTAAGGCCCCGGTTCCGCAGCACAATCCACGACTCCGCAGTCCCCAGTCGCTGGATTCGGGACGACCGATATGCTGCCCGCTCCGGTGGCGTTGAGCCACCCGTAACCGTGGCACACCGACCAGCCTGTCTGGCACGATGTCCACGCACTTGCAATGCCATCCCCGGAATTCAGAATGCCCCCCACGTCGATGGTCTGCGTGCATGTCGTATAGGAGCATGTGCCCCACCCGGCAGGCCATGTGAGTGCAAACTCCACCAGCGTGTACTCGCTGAGATTGAAGAACACAGGGACGATGTCGATGTCGCCCGTCCCTGAGTAGGTCGTAGTTATCTGCGAGCACTCAGTGAATGTCGGAAGGCTCTTGCAGGCAAGGCCGTGAGGCACCACGTGGATTGCGATCTTGTGCTCAGGATTAGCACCTGCCTGGACCATAGCGCAAGTGCCGATGCAAACACCGACCACTATCAAAACAAGCGCAATCAAAGGTACGGTTCCTCTCATCATGCTGTCTCCCTCCTCTTTCGCATCGCAGGAACGCGAGCGCGTTTTTCTTCCGTTTGACCGTTGGGGTTCTTCCTTCGAGTGGATGCAGTGATCTGGGTCGTGAGGTGGGCCGAAGCCCGTTGGTCGGGTGTGAGGTGCGTCGCAGTTCAACCACACCACCATGGCAGAGTGCCATCTCCCGTCTTATCAGGATACGACGGAATTCCCTGCGACGCTCAGGCGCATTGTCTCAGAGGACTGCCTCAAAGTCAAGTGATTTTCTGTAACTACGCCCGCCACCATCGTCTCCACCACAGTATTTGACGGCTGCTAACGGCACAGGGCAACAGGTGGCGCAGTCTCAGGTGCTACCGCACACGTCGAGGTGCGGGCAGGCGTGTCGCCCACTTGAGGATTGCCGTTATGCTCCCCTCATCCGCTTCACACCGGAGAAGGACGGACAATGTCATGCCACTATGAAGAGACGCGGACCGGCGAATATGCAAAGAACGAAACCGGCCCTCTTCTCCGAGAGCCAGACAGCATTAGTCGCGATCACGTACTCAAGGTCACCCGCCCTGCCCACTCGAGGTCCCTCCGCGCCGCGCTCGTATCTCTTCCTGCATCAGAAGCACGCGGTTGCTGAACTTCCTGAACTCAGGATCCTTCAGAAGCTCCTTGAGGACCTCGTATCTGTCGCCGGTCTCGATCATCTCCTGCTGAACCACATTCAGCCGATCGCTCGGCTCCCCTCGGATGACGCGCTCCTCCTGCACCGCTTTGAAGTAAGCATCTGCCGCATCCTTCGGGCTCCGGAATCCGTCCTCTATTATCCTCTGCAACGCCTTCACTTGTATCGCCCTGGCTTGCCTCGCCTGCCGCGCCTCCATCTCGGCGATCGACTCGTCGACCTTCTCCTCGGTCTTTTGCTTGACGCCACTTAGGCGCTCATCCCACTTGTCTGCCCTCTTGTAACGAAGAGCCGTGGTCGCAGAAACGGAACAAGTCCGTGCCGCGTGCCGTATTGACCGTCTATCGCAGTAGGCAGTAAAGAGCTGGAGTCTTTTCTGCTGCGACAACTGCTCAGCCATCGCTCACTCTCCCCCACCCATCGCCATCCCCACCGGCGTCCTCTCGCTTACTCGGCGTGGGTCTGGCCTACATAGTTCCGGGCAATCTCTACCAGGGACTTGCCCCTTGTGAGGCCACCGTTGCGCTTGGAGGCGCTTTCGAGGGCCTTCTCGACCGCGGCCACGTCCTCGACCACAAACGAGAGAATGTGAGGCCTTTCCCGCTCCGCCTTCTCTACCTCGGCGTCCAAGTAGGCTTCCAGGCCGTCTGGTATCTTCATGATCTCCAGGGCATCTTTGAGGTCTGCCTCGCTGTAAGGGAGCTGCGTCTCCAAGTCCTCAAGCGTGAGCTCCTGGCTCAGGTCGTGCACGAGTTCGGAGAGCAGCGCAGACACGCTCTGGCCCTTCATCTCGTTGAGGTTGATCGACAGTATCTTCGCCCGGCGATCGTCCAGTTCCACGACGGCGCAGGGGACGGTTTCGTACTCCAGATCCCTCGCAACCTTCCATCTGTGGAACCCACCCAGTATCTCGTAGCCCTCACCTTTCGGCCTCACAACGATAGGCTCCACCAGCCCCTCGCGCTTCACGTAGGCTTTGAGTTTGTGGTACATCTCATCCGACATTCGGTTAGGGTTCCAGGGATTCGGCTTGAGATTGCCGACCTCTACCTCGACCAGTTCAAACGCCTTGCTCATCATTGTCACCTCGCCACTATCAGGAGTTCTCGGTTGGCATTCCTGCGATCTTCACTCATCAGGGAAGGCAGATGGTTGTGAGCTATCTCCTCGGCATGGACGACCTGCCTGAACTTGCTGACGAGCCCCACCAGGTCATCAAGCCCCATCGTCGCGTTCCCATACGAGATCACCCACAGGGGGAACTTCCCGCTCCCATCAAAGAGCCTCTCCATGGCATTCGTCGCATCCGCCTTGCTGAACACGCTTGCCTCGCCGCTCACCATCTTGCCCTCCAGGATGCAGTCCAAGGGCTTAAGTTGGCTCTCGTAGGCCAGCACGCCAGCGTACGGCGGGTCCAGATACAGAATGTCGCCCCCCACTCGATCAAGGAAATCGAACACATCCAGCCGATACACTTCATTCCTCAGCC
>Ga0315275_10001487_pt1 | contig 20697 bp, 16 predicted proteins | sample YL17G03_0_MG_FD_205557 | JGI IMG/M metagenome (GOLD analysis project Ga0315275, IMG submission 205557) | Sediment microbial communities from Yellowstone Lake, YNP, Wyoming, USA - YL17G03_0 | ecosystem: Environmental > Aquatic > Freshwater > Lake > Sediment | place: USA: Wyoming | collected...
GTCACGCTACGTTCTTCCCAACCAGGTCGGCTGGATCAACCTGGCCCATCCCAACGGCTGGTTCGGCTATTACCAGTATTTGAATCCCGACGGTTCGAAACTTTACAATGCAGACGGTACGCCCAAAGTTACTCTATGGGCCATGCCCGGCGGATTTAAAAACGGCGGCGCCCAGATAGGCTACACGGCGGCCAATGGTACGAAATATGACCTGAAAGCCGGCCATACCGATGAGCTGGCCATCGGCCTTGAAAGAGAATTGTTTACGGACTTCTCCCTCGGCGCCCGGTATATCAAGAAATGGGACCGCGATCAACCCAACATGATCGATGCCAACCAACTCGATGCCGACAAACTGATGTCAACGGGCGAAATCGATTACAGCAAGAACTGGACATCGAAAACGGTCGTCGATCCCTACAACGGCCAAACCCTGACCTTCTACGAAAAGATCAATCTGACGACCAGCCAGATTTACATTGTCAATCCTCCAGGGGCCGACAGGAACTATAGCGGATTTGAGTTCACGCTGAACAAACGATTTTCCAAGGGGTGGGCCCTGAACGTTTCTTATGTCTATGCCAAATCTTCAGGTTTGATCACAACGGGTCGAGCCGACGAATCCCTGGGCGGCGCCGTTGGAGGTTTCTACCAGAGTCCCAATGCCCATACCTTTGCGAACGGCACGCTGCCTCTGGAAAGACGGCACCAGATCAAAGTGGAAGGTTTGATGAAAGGGCCATTTGGAATCAACCTCAGCGGGTATTTCAGATACCTCTCCGGCCTCCCCGTCACCCGGACTGTCTCCAGCAACTATCTGGGTCTCACCCTGAAAGAAAATATCACGATCTATGCCGAAACAAGAGGTGACACGTTCTTGCCGCCCGCCGTGCAACTTGACCTGAGACTGGAAAAGACCGTCAAAATCGGCGGCTTCAACATCGGCGTCTTCGCGGATTGCTTCAATCTTTTCAACCGCGGAGTGTCCACGGGGATGTGGATGAATTCCAGCAACCTGACCACTTACAAATTCAAGCAGATGACCTCGATCAACGATCCGCGCATTTTCCAGCTTGGAGCCAGAATCACGTACTAATTCGCTCAAAGCAGCACCACAAAGGGAGACACTCCGGTGTCTCCCCCTTTTTTTTTTGAAAAGGGAGGAAATTCTTTTCCCCGGAAATCGCCCTATTTGATCTTGGATATTTTCTTGATGATGTCCTTGGCCAGGGCCGCGTCGGGATCGTCGGGGGGGCTGATTTCGACGAATTTGTTGAAGGAATCGATGGCCCTCAAGTTGTTCCCCTTGTTCAGCCAGGCATACCCCAGCTTTAAATAGGATTTGGGCCAGTCCGGCTTGATCCGGATCGCCGTCTCGTAGTACCGGATGGCCTCATCGGCGTTGCCGGCCTGCATCATGATTTCGGCGACATTGTAGGCCAGGGCATGGTCGGCGGGATCTATATCGATGGATTTTTTGAAGTATTGTTCGGCCTCTTTGAATTTATTCTGCCTCATATTAGCGTCCCCGATGCCGGCGTAGAGCTGAGCCATTAGCTTGTTGTCCTTTTTATCGGCCGCCTCGGCATCCAAGCCCTCGAGAACTTTCTGGTACTCGGCGATGGCCTTGTCGTATTCCTGAAGCTCCATATGGCAATTGGCCGCATTGAGCCTGACCTTGTACAGCATCGGATATTTGTCGAGGAATCCCTGATAGAGGGCCAAGGCCTCGACGAATTTCTTTTGCTCAAAAAGCGCGTTCCCCTGCAGCAGCCATTCTTTCGAGCTGTCCGAGATGCCCTCCGCTGGCGGCGCATTTCCGGCTGTTTTCTGCAGGACGACTTTTTTTTCTGGATTTTTTTTGGCGCCGGAGACCTCCAATTGGATGAAGGATGGGGTAAAACCTTCCTTCGCCGCCGTAACGGTGACGACTCCTTTACCCAAACCGATGAATGCCCACTGCCCCTTGCTGTTGGAAACGGCCGTCAATTTATTGGAAAACTCCGCGTACTGAAGCGTGATTATAGCCCCATCGATGGGATTTCCGGCCTCATCCACCACGGTTCCCGTCAGGCGGCCTGCCCCCCTCCCTTCCTGGGCCCAAAGCCGAGGCCCTGAAAAAGCCGATATCAGCAGTGACGCATAAATGATGGCCATGGCAGCCTTGCCCTTTTTCATCATCCTCTCTCCTATTGGATTTTTATCCCTGGTTTTTTATTTTATCACGCTTATTGAAAAAGCCAAACCGGTCGTCCCGGTTTCCCAGCGGAAAGACTTTTTTCTGTTGATTCGCTGGAATCGCCGCGTGCACGACAACAGCCCGCGGCCGCGCTCGCGAAAGGGGTCAAAGGACCGAAGCGGCCCGCGTGTAATATTTGCCGATGAATTGTTCCTGGACCTGGAAGGACCAGTGGACGTCCCGGATGAAGGCCACCGCCTCCGCCCTGGACTTCCGCCGGATGAGATCGACGAGGCGGCCGTGCTCGCCGATGGAGGCCTGTTCCCATTCCTTGACGAAACCCTGCTGGCGCGGGAAATCGTAAAGCCGCTTTTTCAGCGTGTTGACGATCTTGACCAGATTCTCATTGCCGCCCCGGCCGAGAAAGACGTCGTGGAAGCGGAGGTTCCTCTCGTAGTAGAGGTCGAAGTCGTCCTTGTCGATGGCCTCTTTCATCTCCCGGTTCAGGGCTTCGAGATGCCGGATGTCGGAATCCTGGAGGAGGTCGAAGGCCGCGAGGAGGGCCGCGCTCTCCAGCGCCCCGATGATCTCGTACATGTTCTTGATGTCCTGGAGGGTCAGGACGTTGACGATGACCTTGCGGCGGGGAAGGATGCGGACGAAACCCTCCATCTCGAGCTGCAGCAGCGCGTCCCGGAGGGGCGTCTTGCTCACCCCCAGTTTCTTCGAGGTTTCCTCCATATCGATGACCGAGCCGGGCAGGAGGTGTCCGTTCCGCATCTGTTCGCGGAGATACTCGTAGACCTGTTCCTTCAGGGATTTGATGTTCAAGAGCGGTTTTCGGTCCACGATCGAGGCGGTCCTTTCGGTCGCGGAGCTAGAATATTAGATATGAAAAGGGAAAGTCAAGGGACGAGCCTTCGGCTCGCCACTCGCCCGTGGCTTTTAATCACGGGCGAGTACGGCGGAAAGGACCCCCTGGTGAGCCGGGGCACTCACCCGCGATGTAAATATGCGGCTGAGTACGGCGGAAGCGGATCCCCAGACAAAGCCTGGGGCCCCTGCCGCCGCCCCGGCCGCCGTCAATACGCGCCGGGCTTTCGTATTTTTTTCGCGCCTGTGTTATAAGAATTGGGACAAGGAGCGGCCCATGATCGAACTCCGGAACGTATCCAAGAGCTACAACAAGGGCAAGGTCAAGGCCGTGGACGACCTCACCCTCGTCGTCCGGCCCGGCGAGATCTTCGGTTTCCTCGGTCCCAACGGCGCGGGAAAAACGACGACGCTTAAGATGATCGTCGGCCTGCTCAAGCCGGATGCCGGGACGATCGCCGTCAACGGACTCGACACGCAGACGAACGATCTGGCCTGCAAGGCGATGACGACATACGTGCCCGACTATCCCGCGATCTATGAGCGATTGACGGGCTTGGAGTACCTGAACTTCATCGGCGACGTCTACGGCGTCCCGAAGGCCGAACGGCTCCAACGGATCGAAAAATGGCTCGAGATCTTCGAGCTGACCAAAGCCGTCGGCAATCCCATCCAGAGCTACTCCCACGGCATGAAACAAAAGATCGTCCTGACCGCGGCTCTTCTCCCGGCCCCCCGGGTCATGATTCTCGACGAACCGATGGTCGGGCTGGACCCGCGGTCCGCCCATCAGCTGAAAGAGCTCATGCGGGAGCACTGCGACCAGGGCAAGACCCTCTTCTTCTCGACCCATATCATGGAAGTCGCCGAGAAGCTCTGCGACCGCATCGGGATCATCAACAAGGGCCGGCTCATCGCCTGCGGAACGATGGACGAGCTCAAAAAGCTCGACGCGGAACCGGACCAGTCGTTGGAGAACATCTTCCTGGAACTGACCGAGCCATGAGACGGCTTCCCTCGCTCGTCCGCGTCGGTTTGAAGGCCAATTTTGGTCTGTCCGTCCTCCATTACAGGATATTCAAGGAAAAAAAGGACCGATGGATCGTTCTGGTCGTCGCCCTGGCGGCTATCGGCCTCGGCCCGACGATTTACGGCTATCTCCACTTTTTAAAAATCATTTACGAAATACTTTTGCCGCTCGGCCAGCAACAGGCCGTCCTGGCCTTCGGCGTCCTGTCCGGCCAGATGCTCGTCCTTCTCTTCGGCCTGTACTACGTGATCTCGGCCTTCTATTTTTCCCGGGACCTGGAGATGCTCATTCCGCTTCCGCTCAAACCGGTCGAGGTCATGGCCTCGAAGTTCGCCGTGATCCTGGTCAACGAATATCTGACGATCGCGGTCTTCGTCCTGCCGGTCGTCGTCTATTTCGGCATCCTATCGAAGGCCGGACTCCCCTATTGGGTCAACAGCATTCTCGTGTATCTGCTGCTGCCGGTCATCCCGCTGTCGATCGTCTCTCTGCTGGTGATCGGGATGATGCGGATCGTCAACCTCAGCCGCAAAAAGGACGCGCTCATCATCATCGGCAGCCTCATCCTGATCGCGGCCGGCATAGGTCTTCAGTTCGTCTTCAGCCGGTCAATGGGATCCCACCCCGATCCGCAGGCCATGTTGCACTTCTTCACCTCCCCGGACAGCCTGCTCAAGCAGGTCGGCGCGGTCTTCCCCCCGAGCGTTTGGGCGACCCAGGCGCTGGCCGGCGGATTTTCGGGCGCCGGGCTGAGGAACCTTCTCCTTTTGATCGGCGTCTCCCTCGCCCTTTTCTATGGCATCCTGGTCCTTTCGGAGCGGCTGTTTTATAAAGGCCTGATCGGGATCGGGGAGATCGCCGGCCGCAAAAAAGCGTTGTCCAGGGAAGAGCTGGGGCGAAGGGTTTCCTCAGGCCGCCGCCCCGTGCGGGCGATCTTCGCCCGGGAATGGCGGATCATGAACCGCACGCCCATTTTTCTGCTGAACGGAGTGCTGGTCGTCATCCTGGTTCCCATCCTGTTCGTCATCATGGCCCGGGCGGGAGGCGGACGCGGCGACAACGCCATGATCTTGAAGGCCTTGACCTCGGCCAAACCGCTCCTCGTCACCCTGATCTCCGCCTGCTTCATGGCCGTCAGCGGCAGCCTGAACGGGACCGCTTCCTCGACGTTCTCCCGCGAAGGCGGCCAGTTTTGGATGTCGAAAGTCATCCCGGTCTCGCCTCGTGAACAGGTGACCGCCAAATTTCTCCATTCCTATATCATCGCCCTGCTCGGCATCGCCGCCTCGTCGATTGTCCTGGTCCTGATGATCCGTCTCCGGATCGACGATATGCTCCCGGCCTTCGGCCTGGCCATCGTGGCCTCGGTCGCCCTGACGGCGGTCGGGATGATCATCGACCTGGCCCGCCCGATCCTCGACTGGACCAATCCCCAAAAAGCGATCAAGCAGAACCTGAACGTCCTGTTCGGCTTTCTAGCCGACATCGGGATCCTGGTCACGCTCGGATTCCTTCTGTCCTTCCTGATGAAGATCGGCCTTTCGGCCAACGGGCTGGTGATCGTCCTTTTCGCGGTCCTGCTTATTCTCGCCGCGGTGAGCGCGGAGATCCTCTTGAAGCTCGCCGACCGGCGTTATCGCGAGATCGAGGTTTAAGGGACGGCGGAGGCCGGACAAAAGCCTAGTGTTCCGAGAATATCAACCCATTCGACTCCCCGGGCTGAAGCCCGGGGTATGCTCAGGGTTAATACTGAGCGGCGCTTTTACCCCGATTTACAAATCGGGGTTCGGCGCCGTCGAACGTATCAATATAATTTCAATATATTTTCTTGACATTTTCGCCGTGCGGTGCTATTTAAATGTTTCTCAAGCTCCGCAAGGGGCTTGGAGACAAGTTCTTTGGACAACCGAACGCGGGACTGATTTGAGGTATATTGCAGCCGCGAAAAACAAGGTGCTAAAAAACTGGTAGCCCGGCGCTGAAGAGATTCAGCCCAGGCGGATTGTCTCCTCAAAGACAAGACAAACCCTGAGCCCGACGCTGATTTTTTAGCGCCGGGCTTTTTTTTGATATAAAACAAAAGGAGGTTTCAAACCCATGGACAAAGATTATCTATTCACTTCGGAATCCGTGTCCGAAGGCCATCCCGACAAGATGGCCGACCAGATCTCGGACGCGGTTCTTGACGCGATCTTCAAGCAGGATCGCTACGGCCGGGTGGCCTGCGAGACGCTGTTGACCGAGAACATAGCCATCGTCGCCGGCGAGCTGGGGACGGAGGCAAAGATCAACGTCGAAGAGATCGTCCGCGAGACGGCCAAAGAGATCGGCTACTGCGACCCGTCCCACGGGTTCGACTATAAAACGTGCAAGATCGAGAACCTGCTTCATCGGCAATCGGCCAACATCGCCGAGGCCGTCATCAAGAAAGACGGCGAGATCGGCGCGGGCGACCAGGGATTGATGTTCGGCTTCGCCTGCACCGAGACCCCCGAGCTCATGCCCCTGCCGATCATGCTCGCCCACCGGCTCCTTGAGAAACAAGCCGAGGTCCGGAAGGCCGGCCTCGTCCCGTGGCTCCGCCCAGACGCCAAATCTCAGGTCTCGATCCGCTACAAGGGCCACCGTCCGCTGGCCGTCGAGCGGGTGGTCCTCTCGACACAGCACGCCGAGGGAGTCAGCCACGTCGAGATCGAAAAGGCGGTCAGAAAATATATCATCGACCCCGTTATCCCGGCGGCCCTCATCGCCAAGGACATCGTCTACCTCATCAATCCCTCCGGCAATTTCTTTATCGGCGGGCCGCTGGGCGACACCGGCCTGACCGGCCGCAAGATCATCGTCGACACCTACGGCGGGAGCTGCCCCCACGGCGGCGGCGCTTTCTCCGGGAAAGACCCCACGAAGGTCGACCGTTCGGCCGCCTACGCCGCCCGCTACATCGCCAAGAACATCGTCGCGGCCGGCCTGGCCGAACGCTGCACCGTCCAATTGTCCTACGCCATCGGCGTCATCGAGCCCACCTCTCTGATGCTCAACCTGCACGGCGAGCGCAAGGTCGAGGAGCACGAAGCCGAGACGGCCGTCCGCCAGATCTTCAAGGTCACGCCCAAGGGCATGATCGACATGCTCGACCTACGGCGCCCGATCTACCAAAAGACGGCCGCCTACGGCCATTTCGGACGCGAGCTCCCCGAGTTCACCTGGGAGCGGACGGATAAAGCGGCCGCGCTGAAAAAATATTTCGGGTTGTAAGATACTCCCTGCCGCCCCCCCTTTTCTAAAGGGAGGCGTGGGGGGATTATAACCGCCACAACCGCCCCCTTATCTGACGATCTCTTTCGTATATTCCGGCTCGACGTTCTCGAAGAACAATCCCTGGAATTGCCCGGCGGCCAGAGTCGGCAAGGTGAGTTCGACCGCATATTCGGTTTCCGCTTTTAAATTCGAAACGTCGGCGTAAAATCCGAGGAACGTCCGCTTCGGAGAATGCCCGTAAATGCTGTTGTAAGCTTTTTTCAGGGGGATCGCTTGGCCGTCGATCTTCATCGTCACTGCCATCGTTTCGTCCGGCTCCGCGATCTGGACATAGAGAAGGAGCCGGTGAGATCCAAGCCATGGAGCCAACAGATCATCCTCGGTGTAGGGCACGGGCCAAGCCCCTTTTCTAAGATCGAGCTGGGCGAAGATCCGAGCTGGAATTTTCATGCCGGCCTTTACAGCTCCCCCTTTGAAATTCGGATCGTACGTCCAAAGCGGTTGGCATTGCCCGAACGGCTCGCCGGCGAATTTAGCCTTGACCTTGACCGCGTTTTGGACCTGTTCAAAGGTCCGGCTCATTCCGTTGAGGCTCAGCGAGGAGACTTCGGCTCCGGTCGGCAGAACGACGACGAGGTCCTTGTTCGCGCCGATCTCGCCCTTCACATCCGACAGAACCAGCGCGCCGCTTTTCAAGCCCGCCTTCCCGACGGCATTGAACAGCATTGGCTGGACAACGGGCTTGGGCGCCGGGACGATCTCCAAAACGACGGCCGAAGCCCCGCCCATCGACAGGGCGACCGCGTCTCCATAGTCCCATAGCCCCGCCCCGCTCTTCCCGATCAGCTTTCCCGCCTCGGGATAGAGCTCCTTGAGCATGAACGCCTGGCCCTTGATCAATCCGATCGATGCGTCCAGCTTGAACTCGGCGCTCATCGCCCGGTAATTCGGATTGAAAAGAAAAACAAAGCCGCGGTCGTCAGCACACGCCGCCGTCCCGTCCACATAACCGATCCGGGGCTGGCCGATGATGGGCTTCACGTGTTTCAGCGCGGCCGCATTCCTGTCCGTCCAGTCGAGCCAGTCACGGAACCAAGTCTTGTCCGCCTCGGAGAGGGCCTTGAACTCGTCCGTATCGCGCGCGGGGATGAAATCCACGACATGATTGAACGGGGCCGTGGCGATGGACGAGAGTAGGGAATATTTCCAGCCGAGCACGTCCCAGTCGCGCGGCCGGAAGCGATCGCGGCGCATGACCTTCTGGGCATCGCTGCGCTCGGTCTGGTGGGTGATGTAGCCCGGCATGATCTCGGGTGGACAGAATCTTTCCATGCGGTACTTCCAGGCGGCGAACCGCTGGCGGTCGGCCGAGACGCGGTCCGTGTGGAGGTCCGGAAAGGCCGTGAAGCTCTCCGGCTGCTCGTCGGTCAGGGTCGGGTGCGGATAGGAGCCGGCCAGCCACGTCCATGGACCGAAATTCATATATTGCTGGCGGCCGTCGATGACGATGTCGGGGACCCGGCGGCGGAGCGTTTCCAGGACGCGGCGGCAGCCGAACCACTGGGCGTACTTGCTCGTGGCTTTTGGGTCCTCGTAGGCGATCCACCAGTGGTCGAAGGAGAAGCCGCCGGCGCCCGTCTTTTTCACGAACGAGACGAGCTTGTCCACCCACCAGTCCTGGAAGCCGCGCAGCCCCGTGTCGGCGCCCGAGTATCCGCCGACCTTGTCGCCGGCCCACTTCGTCCACTCGGGGTCCTGTTTGAAGGCCAGCGAGGGATACGAATAGGACATGAACTTGATGTTTTTCGATTTCCCGTAATCAAGCATCTTCTGGAGCGAGGCCGGCACCGGTTCCTTGGCCGGGTCCCATTCTCCCTTGCGGATCTTCTGCCCCATGCCAAACCAGAGCAGGTTCTCCCAGCCCCAGGCGTCGGCGTTCTCCTTCAAGCTCGACAGCTCGCTGTTGGCCGGCGTGAAGAGGGTGTATTGGCATCCCAGCTCGGCGGCCCGGTCGATGATCCGCCTATATTCCGCCCAGCCCTCCGGCGAAGCGACATCGAGCTGGTAGTCGTTCTCGCACCACGGCACGTGAACCCGGATGCTCTTCTTCGGATCGACGAGGAGAAAGGCTCGGACGCATTCGACCAAGGCATCCGTCTCGGCTATATCGATCGTCGGGTTGGAGCCGAGGAGCTTCTCGTACTCGGGGACGAACTTCCATTCGACGACGGATTTGGCCAGGACGCGCCTCCCGCTGAGACTAGTGAGCCCGAGGCAGACCCGGTCGGTGGCGAACGGACCATAGGCCGGTTTCCAATCCATATCCGGAACATAGGAGGAAAAAAGGGCCCCGGCGGAGAGTTTCCAGACGTTATACGGATTTTGGTAAAGGAGGAAAAGGCTGAAGTCAGGGGACGAGCCTTCGGCTCGCCACTCGCCCGTGGCTTGTATACACGGGCGAGTACGGCGGAAGTCGACCCCCGGGCAAAGCCCGGGGCCCCGGCCGCCGTCGGGTGTCCGCGCCTGCGGCCCGGGGTCCTTCGAAAAGCGGAGGATGATCCCGAATTTGCCGTCCGCCAGGGGAAGCTGTTCCCGGACAGGCCGGGTCATCTTGGCCGTGAAGGCATCGACCTCGTTGATTCGGAAATCGGCGGGCTGGACGGGCTCGATGAAAAGCTGCTTGCTGAGAAAGTCCCAGCCGGCCTTCAATTCGTAGACGACCTTGATCTTGTATTTGGGCGAAGCAAAGAGGAAAATCACCCGTTCTTTCTCATTCTTGACTTCGGGAGAGGAGAGGGCCGCGGCATCGATCTTCTCCTTGTCGATCTTGACGGCAAAGCTCTCGTCCGCGAACCGGACCGCGTTGCCCGTTCGCGCGTCGACGAGCGCAACCAGGCTCCGGCCGTCGAATTCGGCGCGGAGAAACTCATTGGACAACCCGATCTGTTCAGGCGCGCCGGCCGCGGCAATAACCGCGTGCGCGGCGAACGCGGCTATCCCGAGGATCATAAGCAAGCATATCTTATTTGCTTTCATGGGCGTCCTCTCTATAAACATGAAACTTTGTAATCATGTCGTATCGAGCGATTAAAAGCGGGGAAAGTGACACCCTCCTTTTCTAAAGGGGGGTGTGGGGGGATTATAATTGCCACGCTCCCTTCGGTCGCTCACGACGACATTCGGCCGAACTTCCTAACATAATCGGATGCGTTCATTATATGAACAATAATTCGGAAGCTCAAGACTCGGGAGGGAAGCTAGTGAGGTGTATCAGCAATGGTTTTACAATATTTCTATTCCGGACTTGATCCGGAATCCAGCTTAAAAAGGCCTGGATTCCCGCTCCCCACTTTTGTGGGGACATGCTTACCCGGCGGGAATGACGGGGAAAAAGCGCCGTGCCATGGTCATCACCGCGGTCCTTCTCGTCATCCCCGCGAAGGCGGGGATCCAGGTTACCGGCCGAACGGGCTGGATTCCGGCTTCCTCCTTTCGTGGGGACAAGCTTACCCCTGCGGAAGCAGGGGCAGGAATGACGGTTCCAAAATTATTGTAAAACCGCTATTGAGACATAACACTAGAGGTCTGAGTAGGGCCGATCTCAGCGCGAAAATTTAACGCTCCAGTTTTTTTCTCGCATTTTTCAAAGAGATAGATTTCCCTTCATGGAATTCCCGAGATGATACTTGAATCTGCTCGTACAGGCCCGGGATGGCCGGAAGTTCGAGCGTCTCTTTGTGGCGATCGACGAAATCGTCGATCAGATCCACAAGGATATCGTTCATCTTTCTATTCTCCAAGCTGGCGATGGCTTTAAGAATGTTTTTCTTCTCTTCGGGAATTCGGATGGTTGCGGTCTCCATAAGCGCTCTCCTTCATTAGTAGATTAAGAGATTAAGCGCTTTTTGTCGATATCGATCGAAACCTCCATTCTTTTTAGCTCCCCATTTAAAGAGACGCTCGGATGTTGAATCCAATCTCATAAAAAAAAATCCACTTGCTCAGATGGCTTCGATAAAGCCGCGGAAGAGATCTTGGGCCTGGGGATCTCCGGCCAAGAAGAGATTCTCGGGATGCCACTGAACGGCCACCAGAAAGCGATGCGAAGCGAGCTCCATGCCCTCCACGATCCCATCCGGCGCCCTGACGACGATCCGGAACGAGTCGATCTCGCTCGCCGTCCCGCCTTCCCGAACGGCCTGGTGGTGGCGGCTGTTGACGAGGAACCGAGTCGAGCCGGCCAATCGGGCCAGACGGCTGCCCTCCTCCACGACTACCTCGTGAGCCAAATGATGCTTCGGCTCGCGGATATCATGGTTCACATCGGAAGGCCGCAGGCTCGGCAAATCTTGATATAATGTGGCTCCGACGGCCACACACAATACCTGAAGGCCGCGGCAGATAGCTAGGGTGGGGACGTCCTTGCTCAACACGAAGCGGGCGACGGCCAATTGTCCCTCATCCAATTCCGGATCAATCGGCCCCAACTTCTCGTGAGGCTTTTCCCCGTAGCGCCAGGGCTCGATATCGACTCCGCCCGGCAGCAGGATACCCTGATACGGACGCAAAAACTCATTAAGCGCTCCCGCATCTTTTGCCGTTTCCTCGGCCGGTAAAGCCAAATCAGGTTCACCGCCGGCGCCGCGAACGGCGTTCATGTACGGCTGATAGTATCCAGCGTTGGTCTCCCGACCGACGATAAAAATTCGTGGCTTCATTTGGCTAGCTTCACCATATAATATTTGGATTTCATCTTCAATCAAGAGGAAGCCCACGGACGATCTAGTTCTCTCGCAGAACCGCAATTCTGTATATCGGTTCTATCACAGAACCAGGAAGACATATTCTGGTTTTTTCATAGAACCGGTTGGGAGCTTGAGACAGATCACTGGGTGAGAGCGTCCTTATATTATGGACATAAGAATCATTGAGTGCCCGGATCCTTTACGAGCTTGACAGTGTCCCGGTGAATCGTTTATAAATTAATTTATCCAAAGGAGAATGCTGTGAATATGGAAAAAAGGGCTGATTTATCGAGCCTTCTTCGGCCCTATGAGAATAAATGGGTAGCATTGTCGATGGACAATTCCAGAGTCATCGAATCAGGAAGCACGCTGGACGATCTATTTAAGAAACTTAAAGGAAAAGATAAGCGCAATCTTGAATTCCTAAAGGTTCCCGATTTCCAAATGTGCTATGCGCCCTATATTAAAATTTAATTTTCTTCGTCTTCCGGCAAAACCGACCCCTGCATTTCCAAACCGGCATAGTCTATTAATGCCGACGATTCCAATCCGTTTGATCAACAAAAGCGATCCCGATCGCTTTATAAACATGAAAGCCACGATCGACTCCGGTGCAGATGTTTCGATATTCCCCGCGGCGGCCGCCGAGGCGATCGGACTTGTCCCGATTAATGAAAAGACTCAAGAAATTCGGGGAATCGATGGAAGCAGGATTATGACGTATCTCCATTACCTCATCCTCGATATCGGAGGCTGGAGATTCGCGACATTGGCTCTATTCACTCCCGATAAAACGGTTTTTCCCGTATTAGGAAGAGATGGTTTTTTTAGTCTTTTCGAGGTTAAAATCATCCTAACAAAAGAACTGATCGAACTGAAGCCCGTTGTTGAACCTATAAAGCGCTAGTAATCTCGCCTTTTGATCAGCAAATCCATCCCGATGTGGGAATTGTGTTTTGGCTGTCGAATCAATCCTCGGTTTCGTCGATGGCCTCCGGAATATAGACTCGCTTCAGGGGTAGAAGTCCTTTATACCGAGAATCAAATTGTTCATAGTGCTGAAGGATCAATTCGACGAGCTCGTTGCCATCGATAAGCCGCAAATTGCTTTTATTCCGGGCAAAATTGATGGCTTGATTTGAGTACGATCCTAATGTAGCCAGCAAGCCATATTCATTCGCCGCGACTTTTCCGTATAATGCGGACACGACGGGATCACCAATGGTTTTTTCGATACTCTTTACTTGAACCTTGATTATCGGGGGTTCGAATCCCAATTCATCTTTATGAGCGATGATATCCACGCCGCTGTCAGGCCCTTCCGGAGAAACGCGAGTGCGATAGCCCATCGTTCCCAGCAAGTGGGCGATAAAGTCCGCCAGTGGATGTCCTTTCAATTCCTGGGCCAGGCGTTTCAGAATGAAATCGCGTGTTGAATCAATAATCTCTTCAGCAACGGCTCCCACACTTTCATCTTTTATACTAAGTGATGGAGCCGATTTGCCTTCGGCTGCTGCGCGAAATTCTTCCGCATAACTTTTAATTAAAAAGAGACTTATCGCTGACCCAATCTCATAAAGCGCTCCTTGCGAGAAATGAGTGCGAGGCATCGACGTAAGCCATTTAACCGCGTGCTGATGCGGAAATTCGCTTTCGAGATCCGGATTAAATAGATAAGGTCCGTCCACGCGTCCGATATGCACTTGACGGTCATGCTTTGAGGGATAGACAACAAGATCGCCCTTTTTCATCTCATGGACGAAGCGGAATAATTGTCCCGCATTATTGGCAATTTTCCCGGCACTTGATTCCGGATAAGTTTTCGCTATGGCAACTTTAAATGCATCTCGATCCGGCTGGAGTTTACTCAAATCGTTCATTTTATTCCAGCCGAGAGCTACCACGTTTTTTTTCAAGAATAAAGAATCGGCAACACCGGCCTTCCCTCCATGAATACCCCAAATGGTCGTTTCATTTTCGTTCATTTCATATTCTCCTTAATCCAATCACAATTCGCCCTTGAAAGCGCGGTCGAGAATGGAAGGAATAAGAGCGTCGAGTTCGGCGGCCGTCTCGGCTTGCAGACGCTTCAGCGCGTCCACTTCCGCTTGCAAAGCGTCCAATTCAGCGACGATTCGAAGTTGCTCGCATAGAGGCGGAACTGGCATTAGGACATTCTTCAAGTAGCGATAATGACGGCTATAACCGAGATCAGGAAAAACAGCAATCGAATAGGGTTCTCGATCCCACCCAGCGTTCTGGAGCAGCGGAACGACATATTTGCGGCAGGTGTCGGCTTCGTTGGACATGATGAATTGCGAAACGTCCCCTATGGCTTAATATTACGGTTTCCCAAGAGACTGAAATATATCGCCACCTGACGGGATAAGTCAAGAAAAGGGACGGAAGCTCCGGCTCGGTGGCCTTATTTTCTGCCTTCTAGAACCCTTAACAGTTTGGCCGTGGTGAAGACGAGAAGACCCATTTTTTCCAAATGATGGTCATTGGACCAAAGGGGAAATCCGAGAGCTCTAGCCAGGGCCAGCGCATGGGCGTCCTCAGGATCGCGCTCCTTCAGGTCTTTCACCGCTTTTTTATAATGCCGCACATATCGAGCGGGGCCGTGCTTAATATTGGGGAGAATTCGCCATTGAAGGTGAACCAGCTCCATGGGGAGCTTGTATTTTTCGGCCATCATGGGCAGATATTGCTCGACCTCCCTGGCATTGAATTCGGCGACATGAACCCGGAGACCGAATTCCGAGAATATCTTTTTCACCGCTTTCCCGATCACGGCGGAAAGCAAAACATTAGCGTCCGCGACGACTTCTTCTAGAACCACGGAAGTCCTCCAGGATGTCTATTTCCGAAACGCCGCGCAGATCGAGCAGCTTGGATAAGTGAAGCCCTAAGACCTTAGCGATCTCCCGGCGCCAATCGTCCGGAAGGCGATCCGGATCTTCCAGGGGAACAAAGACACCCGAGACTTTTCCATGCCTCATCACGAAAAACGGCTCTTTCCCGCCAAAATAGTCGGCGCTTTTTTCTCTGATCTCACGAATCCCGGCCATTTTCATGACGGTCACTTCTCATCCCTATATTAGGATATCAATTCGAATATGTCAACAATTGTGTACACAATTAAAATCCCCATTTCTTGACAACGCTCCTCGGCCGGGAATATCATTCCTTATAGGAAGAGGGTGGAGGTTTAAGAATGTCAGCGGAAAAAAGAAGCCCCTTTCTTTTAGCCATACTTCTCCTTTCGCTCTGTCAAGGATCGCTTTATGCCGGAGTGAACATCTGGACGTCCAACGGCCCGGACGGGGGCTATGTCAGCAGCCTAGTGATCGATCCCAAGAATCCGTCCATCCTGTATACCGGTACCGGAATCGGGATTTATAAGAGCCTCGATGGGGGGGCGACCTGGTCGGCGATCAATCAAGGGCTCGAGCGCAAATCGGGGGGAGCGATCGCGATCGATCCGAGGAATTCCTCGACGCTCTATGCCGAATCGGGGGGGAAATTATACAAGAGTACCGACGGCGGCGGAAATTGGCGAGCCTTGGGGGATATCTCGCCGTCCCGCATTGTCATTGATCCCTCGAATCCAGCCATCATGTATGCGACCGTAGAACACAGCATTGATAAAAGCGTCGATGGCGGTTCGAGCTGGACGCAAATCCTGACTTCATCATATGGATGGCCGGGGGGGATGACGTGTCTCCTTTTGGATCCCGCGCATCCGGAGACGATCTACGCGGGGGAGTCGGCGAATTACTATGACTCCTCCGGCTACCTACATAAAAGCGTGGACGGGGGGAAAACCTGGTCGGCTATCATGCAGAAGAATATCTGTTGTCTCGCCATCAACCCTCAAGCGCCGAATACGATCTATGCCGGCGCTCCGGCGTATGGGCATCATGGCGCGCTGCTGTTCCCGGGTGGACTCTTTAAAAGTTTCGATGGAGGAGCGACCTGGGCGGAGCTCAATAAAGGGACGTACCCGAACTCTTATTGGGATATCGATCTCCATCCCCAGAATCCCGACGAGCTGTATGTCGTCAGAGAATCATCTCTCCTGAAAAGCACGGACGGAGGGCTCCAGTGGCAAGAGATAGCGCAGGGACTGAACGGCGTCATCATCGATCCGCTGACGCCGGCGACCTTCTATGGGACCGCACCGTATGGCCTCCTCAAGAGCGTTGATCAGGGAGCCCATTGGGCGGAGATCAACGCGAACATCCACAATGCCTTTGTGAGCGCCCTCGCCGTCGATCCTTCCAATCCGATTCGCATCTATGCTTGCGCCTATCGAGGCGGACGTTTTTATGCGAGCCCCGACAGGGGGGCATCCTGGCAGACGAGAGGAACCGTTCCGACGCTCTTCGTCTCTGCTCTTTCCGTGGATCCCGCCGCGCCTTCGACTATCTATGCGGGAGGCGTGGGCGGCATTTTCAAGAGCACCGACAGCGGCTGGACCTGGAATTCGGTTTCCAACGGCCTGCCGTTCGCAAACGATGCTTCTTTCCATTCGATCCTGGTTAATCCCGCGGATCATCTAACCCTTTATGCCGCTCAGGGGTGGGGCAGCATTTACAAATCTATCGATGGAGGAGCGCACTGGAACTCGATCGGGAGTTTCGATGCGCACTATATCGTTTTTGATCCATCGACGGCGAACGGCCTATATGCGGGCGGAGAAAACGGGCTTTACAAGAGCCTGGACGGGGAATCGCAATGGACCCGGATCTCCACGCTCGGAGGCTCCGCCTTCGCCGTCGACCCCCTTCATCCTTCTGTGCTCTACCTGGAAGGCCCCCAATATCTCCATCGATCGGAAGATGGCGGGCTCACCTGGTCCATCCTCAAGACCTTCCAAGGCTATCAACAAAATTTCATCATCATCCATCCGCTCCAACCCTCGATCATTTATACGTATGACTCGGACGTAGGGGTTTCCATTTCCGTGAACGGCGGTAAAGATTGGGGAATCTTCAACGACGGCCTGACCGCTTATAGAAACAATAATGTCTTGGCGATCGATCCCCTGCATCCCGAGCGATTGTATGTGAGCACGTACGGGGGAGGGGTGTTTTCTTTGGATTTCGATGCCTCCGCCTATCCTGCCACTCTCACCCTCAGCCGGAAAGCCCTGATCTTCGGAGGCACGACGAAGGGCTTGACCACGGGATCGCAGCAGGTCCTCGTCGGGAATTCGGGGGCGGGGGACATGAATTGGACGGCGACGCCCAGCGATGCGTGGATCGTCGTCCAGCCGAGCTCGGGGACAAACACCGGCGTGATTAATATCAGCGTCAATCCTTCTTCCCTTCCCTACGGCGGAATATATGCCGGTCAGTGGGGAGGTAGCATCACGGTCTCAAGTCCCACCGCTATCAACAATCCGCAGACCATCAGCGTTACGTTCAACATTTATGAAGATGTTTTGAGTCACTATATTTACGGATACGTCGATACGCCGCTGGATGGGACCGCAAACATCTCCGGCGCCATCCCGGTAACGGGCTGGGCGCTGGACCTTATCGAGGTCACCAAGGTGGAGATCTGGCGGGATAACGTCGCGGGGGAAACCCCCGGCCAATGGTACATCGGCGATGCCGTTTTCGTGGAGGGCGCACGGCCGGATATCGAAGCCGCGTATCCGAAATTTCCGTTGAACTCTCGGGCGGGCTGGGGCTACATGCTCCTGACGAACATGTTGCCCGGCCAAGGAAACGGGACCTACAAGCTTTATGCCTATGCCACGGACAAGAGGGGATATCGGCAGCGCCTGGAGGGGACCAAGACGATCACCTGCGACAACGCCCATGCCGTCAAGCCTTTCGGGGCGATCGACACGCCGGCCCAGGGGGGCGACGCGTCGGGAACGGCCTTCTTGAATTTCGGCTGGGTTCTAGCCCCTCTGCCGCATGAAGTCCCCAAGGATGGTTCGACGATCCTGGTCTGGGTCGACGGAGCGGCGTTGGGACACCCGATCTATGATCAATATCGCAAGGATGTGGCGGACGCGTTTCCGGGCTTGAAGAATTCGGCAGGTCCGGTCGGCTATTACTATTTCGACACGACGAAATACGCCGACGGCGTACACACCATCTCGTGGACGGCAGAAGACCGGGACGGCAACGCCGATGGAATCGGGTCGCGATATTTCTCGATTCTGAATATGGGGGCTCCGGCGCCGGCCGGATGTGAAGAGACGGCCTCTCTTAGCCTAAGCCGTCAAGGAGGGCTACGACCGGCCGCGGGGCAGGCCGTCCCGAGAAGAAATGATATCGATGGAGTCCCGATCCGCTCCGATCTCATCTGGATGCGCAAAGGATTCAGGGCAGCCGAGCCGTTCACGACTTCGATCGCAGACGATTCAGGGATCCATCGCGCCGAAATCACAGAAGTCCAGCGGATCGAAATCGCCTTGAATGGAGATCCTGAAGAGAGCGCCGGGCGCGGAGAGAAACAAAAAAGGATGACGATCTCGGCTGCGCCGTCTCGATATAGCGGCTATCTCGTCGTCGGCGACGAGTTAAGGCCCCTTCCGATCGGTTCGACCCTAGCCCGAGTTTACCGAGTTAGCGGCGCCAGATATTGCGCTATCGGCATCTGAATGTACCGCAAATGTATATTTGACTGAGATTTACGCACTTCATCATTCGCGCCCGCGTGGCTGATCGCGGGTCCCTTATAGTATGACCTAACTATGGAAGGCCATATTTTAAAACACCGTCGGTCGAAACTCTTTATATAGTGGATATTATCCGCCATCAACACAACCTCTTGACAAGTCGAACGATTTATAGTATGACCTAATGTATGCCGATCAGCATGACCAAAAAGATCATCCGCGGCCACCCCTATTGGTACGCCCGCGAGTGCCGGAGAGTCGACGGCAAACCCAAAATCGTCTGGCAGAAGTATCTCGGCAAGGCCGATGACATCGCCCGGGCCATGGGCGCTCCCGCCCAACCGCCCAAAACGAAGACGATCGTTCTGACGGACTTCGCCGCTCCGGCCGCTCTGTATGACCTGACCCAAGAGCTCGATCTCGTCGGGACCATCGACCGTCACGCCGGGAAAAGGGACCAGGGGATCGGCGTCGGCGCCTATATCGCCCTGGCGGCCATCAACCGCTGCCTCGCTCCCAAGAGCAAGGCCGCCCTGGCCGACTGGTATCGACGGACCGTTCTTCGCCGCCTCCTTCCGGTGGACGCCGGCCAACTTTCGAGCCAACGGTTCTGGGATCACATGAGCTACCTCGACGCCGAAAAGATCGGCGCCATCGAACAGGACCTGACCCGGACGCTGATCGATCGCTTCCAGGTCGATCTGTCGTGTCTTCTCTACGACACGACCAATTTTTTCACATCCATCGACACCTTCAACGCGGCTCCGACCCTCGCCCAGCGGGGCAAGAGCAAGGAGAAGCGAGCGGACCTGCGGATTATCGGCCTGGCCTTGCTGGTCACCCGGGACTTTCACATTCCGCTGTTTCATCATGTCTATCCGGGAAACCGGCACGACGCCGCCGAGTTTTCGTCCGTCACGGAAACCCTGGTCGCCCGTTATCGTCTCTTCTCCCAGACCGTCGAGGGCATTACCCTGGTTTACGATAAAGGCAACAACTGTCACGACACTCAAGTCCGGCTCGACGCCAGCGACTATCATTTCGTCGGGTCTTTATCCCCGGCCCAGCACCTCGACTTGATCGAGATTCCCCTGTCCCGCTTCCGGGCGTTGAAGGGAGAAGATCTGGAGGGTGTTCTGGCCTGGCGGACCCGCAAGACGGTCTTGGGAGCGGAGCGGACGATCGTGGTCACCTTCAATCCGGAACTATTCCTCACCCAGGCCGCCACGATCCTTCGGGAAGTCCGCGCCCGGACGCGTAAACTCCGTGAGCTTCGGACTCATCTGGCCCATCCGTCCAAAACGGGTAAGCCCATCACCCGGGAATCCGCCGAGAAGCAGGTCCAGGCCATTCTCTCTGGACGCCACATGAAGGAACTCCTGAGCGTCCAGATCTCTTCAAGAGGAGGAATCCTCCGTTTGACCTACCGCCTGGATCAGGCCGCCTGGACGCGTCTCCAGCGCACCCTTCTCGGCAAGAACATTCTTTTTACCGACCAGACCTCCTGGAGCGATGAGGACATCGTTCGGGCCTACCGGGGCCAGCATCATATCGAAGAAGCGTTCAAGCGGATGAAGAATCCGCATTTCGTCAGCTGGCGGCCGCTCCATCATTGGACGGACCAGAAGATCCGGGTGCACGCCTTCTACTGCGTCCTGGCGCTGTTGCTCAGTTCGCTCCTGCGCCGCCGGCTTGTCCGGAAAGGGATCGATCTGAGCATCGTCAAAATCCTGGCCACGCTCTCGGAGATCAAGGAAGTCGCGCTTTTTTACCGCAGCAAGCGCAGCCGGACGCAGCCCCTAATTGATCTGAATGAAGTCACGCCCGAGCAGGAGCGCCTCCTGGAGGTTCTCAATCTAAGGCGACATCTGGACTCCGTAGGTCATACGGAGCCGTCGCTCTAATCCGTTCTTTCTATTGGAAATATCTCGACTTTTCGAAGCTAACTCGGTAAACTCGGGCTAGGGTG
>Ga0315275_10001488_pt1 | contig 20693 bp, 20 predicted proteins | sample YL17G03_0_MG_FD_205557 | JGI IMG/M metagenome (GOLD analysis project Ga0315275, IMG submission 205557) | Sediment microbial communities from Yellowstone Lake, YNP, Wyoming, USA - YL17G03_0 | ecosystem: Environmental > Aquatic > Freshwater > Lake > Sediment | place: USA: Wyoming | collected...
CGTCTTTATTGAAATCCTCATTGGAAACCTCAAATGTCGCTATCAAAGAAATTGACGCCATTGCTGTTGCCCAGGGCCCTGGCATAGGCGCCCCATTGTCTTTCGGGGTGAGCATGGCCCGCTACCTTTCCTCTTACCTATCTGTTCCGATAATAGGGGTCAACCATCCCTATGCGCATATCAAAATAGCCGAATATTTCGGAAAAACGGAAAAGCCAATGATCATCTATGTCAGCGGGGGGAACACCCAGATCCTCTTCGAGAACAAAGGCGGCCTTTATGACGTTCTTGGGGAAACCCTTGACATGGGGCTTGGCAACCTATATGATTCATTCCTCAGGGAGACAGGGGAAAAGGAAGCCTATGGAAGCAAGCTTGAGGATCTTGCAAAAGGGGGAAAATACGTCAGGATGCCTTATGTCGTGAAAGGAATCAACATCTCCTATTCAGGGTTGTTCACCCATGCCAAGAGGATGATCGGAAAGGAAAGGACAAATGACATCGCATATTCCCTTTTGGAAACCTCTCTTAGCATGACAATGGAGATAACAGAAAGGGCCTTCCACATGAAAAATGCCAAAAGCTTCCTTGCCTGCGGAGGGGTTGCGCAAAACAATAGGCTGAAGGAAATGCTTTCATTGATGGCAAAGGAAAACAAATGCCGATGGTATGTCGCGCCCAACGAGTTCAACGGGGACAACGGGGCGATGATCGCATATGCAGGCTATCTCATGCAGAAGGAGCTGGGATTCTTTGACCTTAAGGACATTGTCCCTTATCCAGACTACAGGATAGACCGGATAGGGCACTACCTTTCCTCCATCGGAAAAATCTGATTTTTAAACCTAACGGAGAAATTATCTAGCATCAAGGTGAATTTGATGGTAACAGTCACTTTTCCAGACAACACGAAAAAGGAATTCAAGAAGGGGACAACAGGAATCCAGATAGCAGAGTCGATAGGCCACAGGCTGGCAAAGGACGCCCTGGCCATATCCATAAACGGAATAACTGCAGATCTCAATGTTCCGGTAACCGAGGATGCTGTCATCAAGATAATAACATTCAGCGACAAGGAGGGCAAGCAGGTCTTCTGGCATTCAACCGCCCATCTCATGGCCCATGCTGTGAAGAGGCTTTTTCCCAACGCAGAGCCGACGATAGGCCCTTCCATAGATTCCGGATTCTACTATGACTTTGACTTCAGGCAGTTCACTCCTGAGGACATGGAGATGATCGAGAAGGAGATGGCCAAGATAGTCGAGGAGAACCTTCTGATAAAGAGGGAGGAGATCTCCCTCAAGGACGCAAATTCATTGTTTGCGAACAATCCATACAAGCTTGAGATAATAGACGAATACGGGGACGAGGACCTCAGCATCTACAGGCAGGGGGACTTCTACGACCTTTGCAAAGGGCCGCACGTCCTTAATACAGGGCAGCTGAAATCCTTCAAGCTCACAAAGGCAAGCGGGGCCTACTGGAGAGGGGATTCAGACAACAAGCAGCTTGCAAGGATATATGGAGTCTCATTTCCTGACAAGAAGCAGCTTTCCGAGTTCTTGGTTATAATGGAAGAGGCGGAAAAAAGGGACCACAAGAAGCTTGGCAAGGAGCTTGGATTATTCTCCTTCCATGAGGAGGGGCCGGGATTCCCGTTCTTCAAGCCAAAAGGCATGGTGATCTGGAACGAGCTCCTGAACTATTGGAGGGAAGTCCACAACAAATGGAACTACAAGGAGATAAAGACCCCGATAATGCTGCATAGGAAGCTTTGGGAGCGTTCCGGCCATTGGACAAACTACATGGAAAGCATGTATACCACAGTCATAGACGACCAGGATTTCGCGATCAAGCCGATGAACTGCCCAGGGGGGATCCTTGTCTACAATGAAACAGTCCATTCCTACAGGGAATTGCCATTGAGGATTGCGGAGATAGGCCATGTCCATAGGCATGAGCTTAGCGGAACCCTCAATGGCCTGTTCAGGGTAAGGTCCTTCCACCAGGACGATGCGCACATCTTCATGAGGGAAGACCAGATCTCTGACGAGATACTGAACGTCTTGAAGATCTGCGACGAGATGTATTCGACTTTCGGGCTAACCTATACCCTAGAGCTTTCAACAAAGCCGCAGAAGCACATCGGCACTGACAAGGTCTGGGAGATTGCGACAAACGGCCTAAGGAAAGCGCTGGACATGACAGGGCAGAAATACAAGGTCAACGAAGGGGATGGCGCGTTTTACGGCCCCAAGATAGACATCCAGATCAAGGATGCTCTGGGAAGGACATGGCAGTGCGGAACCATCCAATTGGACATGAACCTTCCAGAGCTGTTTGACATGGGCTATGAGGGGGATGACGGCATGAGCCACAGGCCGGTCATGATCCACAGGGTGGTCTACGGCTCGGTGGAAAGGTTCTTTGCCAATCTTGTCGAGCATTTTGCAGGGAAATTCCCGCTTTGGCTTTCCCCTGTGCAGGTCAAATTGCTTCCTATAACAGACAAGCATGTCGACCATTGCAATGCCGTTGCATTGAAGATGAAGGAGAATGGCCTCAGGGTTGAGATAGACGCAAGGAGCGAGACGACCAACAAGAAGGTGAGGGATGCCCAGCTTGAGCAGGTAAATTATATATTGGTCATGGGAGACAAGGAAATCCAGGGAGGCACAGTCTCGGTGAGGACAAGGGACAACAGGGTAGTGGGATCATTCCCGCTGGATGAGTTCATTTCAAAGCTGAAGGACGAGATAAGGGCAAAAAGCCTGAAGTCAGTCTTTTAATTTATACCTTAATTTTGCCATTATTCCTCCCAATCCCTTCACTTTCTCTCCCCATTCAGTCTTTGAAGAGAATATGAATATCTTGGAGCCTTCCTGGTCTGCCTGCTTCATCATCTCCTCGACTTCAAGGTCCTTGAGTAGGGAATCCTCTATTGCCAATATCTCCACGGCATTCATCTCCAAGGCATGCTTCACCTCTTCCCTTCCATAGGACGCGTAATTGTCCCCCTTGAAGATATGCTTCGCTATCTCCTCATAGGTCTCGGATTCCTTCTTCAGCCTCTCCTCTATGAGTATGCTTTCGCTGTCCTCGATTATTTCCCTCAAGCTTCCCTGCTCGACATAGGATGCTGATCTCTTGACAGGACTGTAGCCCTCTTTTTTCAAATAATCGGAAAAATAGTCCTTCTCGAATCCCGGCCCGGCCACTATAAGGTAAGCCTCCTTCGGGATCATCTCCTCTATGGCTTTGAAATAGTCCTTCTTCTCCTTTGACAGCTCCTTTTCCCCCATCCTCTTGCTTCCCCTGCTCTCAGTCTCTCCCTTTATCTCAAACCCGTAGGGGTATGCGACGGCAACAAGCGCCTTCCGTTCATCAATCAAAACAACATAGACCCTTTCCTTTTTCGCGTCCTTCACCGCGTCATCCAGCCTTTCCAGCTCATAGTTCATCCATTTTTCCTTTATTATTGTTATGATATCCTTTTCCGAGACATCGATGCTGTGGTGCCTCCCCAACTGGACATACTCTTCCGGCGTTCCTGCCCTTATCTTTCCTGATATCCTCAGTCTTGAGACATAGGGCGAGAATTCCATCGATTCCACTTCAAGGGATATGAAGACAGGCTTCTTTTCCTGCTCCTTCTCAAATTGGACTACCCTGAATGTATTTGCCTCTATGATGTCCCTGTTCTTTATTATGTGGGTCAGGTGCCAAAGGTCCAGCTCATTGTCTATTCCGACCTTCACTGCCCCTTTCTTAAGATCCTTGAAAATTACGTGCAATTTCCTCACCTGTAATAGCTGGAATAGTATTCCTCAACCATCCTCTGCATCCTCCATTTCATGTAAAGGAATCCGAAGATAAGGCCCCCCAGGTGCGCTGCGGATGCGATTCCGCTGCTGGTCATGGTCATTGTCCCATAAAGTTCGATGATTGCGAAAAGTATCGCAGCTTCCCTCATTCTCATCGGGAAGAACCAGATATAAAGCACCATGTCAGGGAAAAGCACTGCGGCTGCGCCCATTATCCCGAAAATCGCCCCGCTTGCGCCCAATGCAGGGACATCAGGGATTATTCCAACTGCATACACAAGCCAGTATCCCAACGAGCCCACTATCCCTGCTATTATGAATATCTTGAAGAACTCCTCCTCCCCTGCCTTTTTCTCGACCAAGGTCCCGAACAGGAACAATGCCCAGGCATTGAGCAGCAGATGCATGAATCCTCCATGCAGGAAGATGCTTGTCACCATCCTCCAGGGCTCGGTGAGAATCTTCGAAGGCACAAAATACAGGGATTCGGTGAATCCAGGGACCAAGCCCTGCAGTATGAACATTATCAGTATGAATGCCAGTATCGGGAAAGTCCCTATCTCAAGAATCTTCATCCTTTTCCCTATGTTCCCTTAGCATTTTAAGCATTACCCTTTTTTCCGCGCTTGCGACAATCTTCTTCGTCCTTTCAAACGCATCGGGGTTGACTGAGATGCTGGTTATCCCGAACTCTATGAGCCTTTCGGCCAATTCAGGGTAGACGCTGGGCGCCTGGCCGCAGATGGATGCAGTGATTCCCCTCCTGTTGCATGTCCTTACAACCATCTTTATCGCTTCCATGACTGCCTCGTTCCTCTCGTCAAAGTCCCTTCCAAGGACAGTGTTGTCCCTGTCGATCCCCAGGATCAATTGCGTGAGGTCGTTGCTTCCGATGCTGACTCCGTCAATCCCCAGGTCTATGAACTTGTCCAGCAGGAATACCGTGCTTGGGACCTCCACCATTATCCATAGCTTGAAGTCCTTTGTCCTGTATAATCCCTCTGAGTGCATGATGTCCTTGATTGCCCTCAATTCCCCGACCCTTCTTACGAACGGGATCATCAGCCTTACGTTCCTCAGGTTGTATTCGTTCATGACTTTCTTCAATGCCTTTAGCTCCATCTTGAACACTTCAGGCTCCTTGATGTATCTTGACGCTCCCCTGAACCCTATCATCGGGTTTTCCTCCTCCCCCTCGTATTTTTCCCCGCCCTGAAGATGCCTGTATTCGTTTGTCTTGAAGTCGGTTGCCCTGTAAACTATCGGCCTTGGGAAGAACGCCGCCGCGACTTTCCTTATCTCCTCTGCCAAAGTGTTGATGAATTCCTCCTGCTTTCCCTCTGCGATGAATTCCTTAGGGTGCTTTCCCATGTTCGCAACTATGAACTCTGCCCTCATCAATCCCACTCCGTCAACAGGCATCTTCGCTATCTTGTCAGCCAGATCCGGCTGTGCCATGTTGACATAGATCTTTGTCGCTGTTGCAGGGATATTCTCAGACATCATTATCATCGGCTGGGCATGCTCCTCATGCTTCTCCTCCTTTGTCCCTCCTATGACATTGCCTTCGTAAACCAATCCGCTCCTTCCATCCACTGTTATCTCTTCCCCTTCTGTCAGGACCTTTGTCGCGTTTGATGTTCCGACTATGCAGGGTATCCCCAATTCCCTTGAGACTATTGCCGCGTGGCTGGTTATCCCTCCCTCGTCTGTGACTATTCCAGCCGCCTTCTTCATTGCAGGCACATAGTCTGGGCTTGTCATTGAGGTTACCAGTATGTCCCCCTGCTTCATCTTGAATATCTCCTCAGGCCCCTTCAGTATCTTCACTTTGCCGTAGACTATTCCCGGCGATGCCGCAAGCCCCTTAACCAGGATCTTCATGGCCTTTGCTTCCTTCTTTTCCTCCTTCTTCTCTGGACTTTCAGCCTTTGGCTCTGATTTCATTGAATCATCCAGCTTCACCTTTGCGGTGTAATCCGGCTTTATGTCTGCATGCTGCTTTGGATTTAATGTTGTGATGTTCCTTGACTGGACTATGAATAGCCTATTTCCCTCTATCGCCCATTCCATGTCCTGGGGATCCGTGTAATGCTTCTCTATGAAAGTCCCTATCTTCGCAAGCTCTATTATCTCCTGGTCTGAGAGCTTCTGCTTCTTTTTGTCAAACTGGTCTATATTCTCCTGCTTTGTCCCTCCGTTGCTGTCCCTTATTATCATGAATCCTTGCTCCGCTATGTCCTTTGACACTATCTGCATCGTAGATTTCTTCACCTTGTAGGTGTCCGGAGTGACCATCCCTGAGACAACCGCCTCCCCCAATCCGAATGCTCCCTCTATTACCAAAACGTCCCTGTCCATGGTTACGGGATCAACGCTGAACATCACCCCTGCCCTGTCTGAGAAAACCAGCTTCTGGACGACCGCGGCCAATCCGACCTTCATGTGCTCGAATCCGTTCTGCACCCTGTAGAAGATCGCCCTTGGCTCGAACAATGACGCCCAGCATTCCTTCACTGCCTTGACAACTGCATCCTTTCCCTTCATGTTGAGGAAGGTCTTCTGCTGGCCTGCGAACGAAGCCTCAGGAAGGTCCTCTGCGGTTGCAGAGCTTCTCACCGCCACTGCCACGCTGGAGTCATGCTCCAGGCTGCCCATCCTGCTATATGCGTCGACAATCTCTATCAATAGCTCTTCCGGGATTTCCCCCTCTATTATTATGTTCTCTATCTTCTTTGAGACCGCATCCAGGTGGTTGCTGTCGTTCACATCCAAATCCTTCAGCACCCCTATTATGGCCGGCTCAAGGTTGTTGTATCTCAGGAAATCAAAATACGCGTTGCTGGTTACAATAAAGCCCGGCGGTATCGGAAATCCGACCGCAGTCATTTCGCCTAGGTTGGCGCCTTTCCCCCCTGCTATGGGGATATCCTTTCTCCTGATTTCGTCAAACCACTTTATATACCTGGACATGGCTGTTTATTGCTGGCCCTTGTTTAAAAAGATGCCGTCTGCAATTCCATGTTCTACTAAATTATGCAACTTTTGGAACTTCATGGGCTCAATCCTGGAAAAAACCCGCAAGCTCGCCGCCGCAGTCTTCACCAATCTCAAAAGAGTCGTTTTTATCCATAGGAACGGAACAGCTCATATTTTTGTTGCCCATGCCGGGCCCATTGCCCAAAATCCTGATGTCAACAATGCAGCGATTGCCCTCTTTTCCTGCAATTGTGACATCAATGTTTCCATTCTGCCCCTCCCACACCCCATGCGCATTCTCGCAGATTGCGAACGCGGCTTTTAGGCATTCCTTGCTTGTCCTGCAGTCTTTTGGGCCTTCGGAAACGCAGCCCAACGCCAACATAATCAAAACCAAAACGCAAAGGATGTGCCTCATGCAGCGCCACCGGATTTTGGCTTGCCCAATATTCTGTATATGACAAACGCTACGACGAACAACGCGAAAGCGTAGGAAAATATCAGATAGATGTCCATGCCCCCATCCTTTTCGGCATCGGGCGTTGTGTCTGGAGCTGCGCCTGGAGTCGCGTTGCTGGTTACATTTTGCGTTAAATCCAGAGCCACATATGAGGACCCATTGGAAGGCACTATTTCCTCTTTCTGAGATCCCATTATCCCGTATTCGAATATCAGCTTGCCTTCGTGATATAGCTGTATCAATGCAGCATCCTCAAAATACGGGAGCCTCCAATGGTCTTCCGTTCTGTTGTATGGAATGACGTCAGGCTCCGTTGAGTTAGGGCCCCTGAACCTGTATGCCACAAAACCCAAATGGAAAGATTGGTTGAATAGCATGCTGCCGTCCCTTGAGATTATCTTGAATTCATAGTTGTTGTCAGCGCCCGCATCCGGAAACGGACCGGGGCTACCCTCCCTTATGCTGAAATTCTTCAGCTCCACAGTGTCATTTTTGTATATGACGATATTCAGGTCGTATATGCTTCCGGCATTCACTAATGATAACATAGCCAATATTGCAACAATAGCGAAGATTTTGTTCACTTGTAGCACCCATCCACATACTTAGGAAACAACCTATTTTTAAGGTATTTATATCCTGCCGGTCCATACACGTCCATAGACGGACAGTATGCCATTATCATCGCGGATCGGTTTTCATCGTCAAGCTTGCAATCATCCGCGTTCGGGCCCAAGCACGCGCCGCCCTCATGGTCCCAGCAGCCGTTGACTCCAAAGGTGCTGTTTACATGGTATATGCCCAAGGCGTGCCCCAGCTCGTGCGTCACGATATGAGCCGCATCCGCGCCGCCGCAATCCGCGGTGTTCACGACAACAGTCTTTGATGGTATGTCCTTGGCGCACCCGCCGCACTTGCCACCGCACGAAGTGCCTTTGCACAGTCCTATGGCAAAGTCGAACTGGCCCACGACATTGATCGAGCAATCCTCCACAAGCGCCTGGCAACCATCATCGTCCCATTCCCCACATATGTTGCCGCAGCCTGAAATGTTGCAGACTGAAGGGTCTATGGCATAAACCTCGATTTGCCCCTCCGGCAAGTCGCATTCCCTGAACGGGCTGACCGATAAGAATCGGTTTGCCGCGTCTTTTGCAAGGCTTCTAAACTCTTCGGATTCATTTGGATCATATCCTATCGGCACGAAAACAAGGCCCATCCTAGGATTTCTATTTTTTCCGATCAGTTCGTCGGTCTTGTTCATGAGATACTCAAACCAATCCTTTGGTTTGGAATAATCCATTCCATATTCAGTTGCATTGACAACAGATACAGTATATGGATTAACAGCATTTCTTGCGCCGACGTATCTGTAAAGCGGCTCTATAAGAGTTGCATCACGGAATTCTTTTCCATCTTTAACAAGTTCCTTTATTTTTTGCGAAGAATTGAACGAGACATTGAATGAAAATGACATTTGCTGCCCCTTTCCCAGTTCCAGATCCCTGAAGTAATAGAGATTAATGGGCACATGATTGCCTTTATCCTTCGAATACAATTCAACTGCATCTTCTATTCCGACCAGTTCAAGGTCATCAAGATCCAGCTCCTCAATCCCTACTGAATAATTGGCATCAGAATACCGCGGAACAATTTCCACCAAAGCATCGTCGCAGAATAATGCTTTGCCGCATCCTTCTTCTGAATGGATATAGATTTGCTTATCATTTGCTTCTAAGATCTTTCTGCCGTATATCATAATGCCTATATCGGGGATGATGCTGTTTTCGCCGCGGTTTGTTATCGTATATGTTACCCCATACATGTCATTGTTGATCTTGGTCGTGATTGATCTGACATCCAAACTTGGATAATATTCGAATGGGTAGATCAGGATATCCTTGGAATAATAGGTGTAGTTTTCCAACTCGCTTGCACTTCTATCCTCATATATAGAATCGAATATCGTCACGCTGTTTTCGCCGGCATGAAGGTACTTGGAAGGTATGCTGAACGAGATAACTCCGAAATTATCCGTATACCTTTCTTGGTCATAGCTGGAATATTCATAGTTATAATCATAAACAACTACTTCATTGCCATTTATTATCGAGTGGGCCACTATTGGCTCAAATGGAGCATCCTTCTTATTCACAACCTCTATCGTCTCGTCATCTCCATCTGAATAAAACGTGCAGTTCTCACTGAGGACTATCCTATGTGAATCAGTACCATAGATTTTCTGTTCGACACAAGGAAGTGGCGTACCAGCTGCTATTGAAATCTGTATGAAAAGGATCAGAAACAGCAAGACTAGGCACAGATAACGCATATATCTACCCGACATAAGCATCTTTTAATACATTTTGGTATTTTTCGAGAGAATCCTGCTTTCTCATGCGTCGTCCTTGCATTTCAGACTCATCACAATTTTCTTCTCTAATCGTCTCTTTTTAATTTCAGTTTTGCATTTTTTGCCATTCCAAATCCAGACCCCTCTTCAAGATACCACTCTACTAATCTTTTTATCACATTATTGTAGGATTCTCGCGGATAAATCTTAAGAGAGTCCAACTTCTTCTTTAGCTCCACTGTTATTCGGATTGTCGTGTACTCTCCCATATCGTTTTCTCTGATTTTCTGCCTTCCATTATCTAGGTCAGGACGCATCCTTCACCAGGCTAAGCAACGAATACGATATTATATACAGAATCGCATATTCCAAAATCCACATGGCTATCATTGCCAACACCGCCAATGGAGGAGCTATGGCAGAAAGCAATGCCCCTGATACCATAAACAAGAGGATAAGAGCTATGAAAAGCGCGGCCGCCGCCAAAAGGAGAATAATGATGTCCCATAGATTCGCCTTGGCTAAGCCAACCGAATATTTCAGGCTGCCAATAATCCCCCTGTCCAATTTTTGCTTGTAGAACACGTACGGGATGTATATCATCGTCAGGGCTAAAAGCGCAAAGGATGCGATGACCAGGACCGCCATTGCAATCACCGCCATGATACCGTTCAATATCTGCGAAGAGCCGCCGATCATATTCACGGCAAGCCCCAACACCCCAAAAATCACGCAGAATAGCACAATCGCAATCACGCCGACGATTGCCAATAGGAATGTCGCAAGCAAAAGCCTAACGTATTTTTCCTTGGCGCACGCCAGGAAATCCCAAAAACCGATATCCTTGTTCTCCAGCGAGCCTTTCGCATAGAGCATGGTCGTGGTTATGTGCAGGGGTTGGATAAGGACCATCGCCAAAATCATTATGGCATACAAAAGTATTAACGTTCCGAGGAAATTACCGACGTTGCCATTTCCCGTCGAGAGGGCCGCCGCCGCGTTTGGCGATATCGAGAATATCGCGGCATAGAACGCAATCGTGATGGCCATGAGCGCCGCAACCACCCCGATGAACCAGAGTCCGCCGTACAACACGTTCTTCGGCCTTTTGGCCATGGAATTGAATGCGTCTGTCATCGCAGTGACCATCCTGATTGCCATGGTTGGTTTTCCGCCCGACTCTTTAAAAAGATGCGCTCTGGTTCCGCGTTGACTATATGATATGAATATCCATTCTGCCATATGCAGTTATCCAATCCCCCACTTCAAAACCGTAATTTCTGTTTTGGATATGTAGATATACGCCGCAGTCAATGACGATGTCTTCTTCGTTTAAATCCACGATTTGGCCGGTTATATCATATAACCAAGTTTTGTCTTTAGTCTGTTCCAATCTTTTTTCGTGTATAGTCGCTTCATTAACATCTTTTTCCTCATACCGACCGTTGATTTTCTTAAAAAAAGTTGTTAATTTTAAACTAATCTTTAAACTATCTGGCATTTTTTTCTTCACTTTATCCATCATTTTGTCGTATATGAAGCAAACAAGTTCCTTATTTTTTTTGGTTATGATGATGTCTGCACGGCCCTCCACATCCTGCTCTGCAAGAGATTCCAATCTCTTTATTTTTGCGTTCTCATAGAAAATATTGTTTTTGTTCATGTTATCACATCTGGATATCATCCTGGATATGCGCTCAGTATCCTGCCTGGATTATCTGTGATATCGCTTACGATTACAGTTACTTCTCGGGTCACTCCATTTCTTGATACCTGCTTTGTAATCGTATATGCATCATCAGCTTCGGTTGCACTACCCCCTTTAACCACTTCATCCATTATATCCGTAATTTTATTTTTTAGTATCCGATCATCATATATATCCTTTGTTCCGCTTGATTCCAGCTTAAATGCATCTCTGAACTGTTCTGCACGCGTATTTGGATCCAGCGGTTTTTTGGAGGCTAAATGTTTCCATCCGTATCCGCCGGCTCCATTTACGTTTCTTGCTACTCCATCCTCCAGATAAGCAACCCCTCTGCTATTCCCTTTTGTCCATGCGCTTATCTTTATTATTTTATCTGGACCTTGGCTTCCGCTAAGAATGGCTTTCTCTATCATCTCATTCGTAGCCCCTGTGGCTCTTAATCTCATGATCGCGCTTTCCCCGTTCTTGAAGAACCATTCACTCAGCTCCGGATGCAAGCGAGTGATCCTTCCCTTTGTGAAGTCTATCTTTATCAGGCCCAATTCCGATGCTCGTGAAAGCTTGCTGCCTTCCACGACATATTTGGTTCCTTTGATGCCAGTTATCTCCACCTTGGTCGCTGCGGTCGAAAGCTTTTCCAAAGTGCTGATTTCCCTGAGCATCCTGCTGCCATCAGAGATTTTTACGGCCGCGTTCGCCACTTTCACGGCTACATCCGCTTCTTCAGCTACAGGGATCGGAACAACCATTAATATGGTGGTTCCGGCATCAATGGCGCATCCTGCAGTCAGCCAGCCGTCGTCAATGCAGCTTCCTATCGTGAATATTTTAACCCCTGTCCAGCCAAGATCCAGCCAGTTTATCTCCTGGATGCTGAATGGCATCTGTATGCTGCTGGTGCCAGCAACGTCGTTGCTTTCCTCACTTGTTGAGGAGTTAGCTGCAGCTACGGAACCGTTTTGTATATCTATATACTTTGCAGAACCGATAACATTGACATCGTATTCCCCTGGAAAACTTGTGTTGTGAATGTATCGGTAAAGCGGCTCCACCATTACGGTTTCCGTGACGTTTACCCCTCCATATGGAATCTCCCTTGTCTTTTGCGAAGAATTGAATGAGACGTTGAATGAGATAGATATCTGCTGGTCCTTTTCCACTTTCAGATCCTTGAAAAGATAGAAATCAACGGGCGCATAATTGTCTACGATATTAGAGGTTATGACACCAGGATGGATAAGGTCCCCTCTAAGTGCATAATCCTGCTGATTGTCCTTCCTTAATTTTTCCGGGATTACGGAATAATCGACATCGGAAGATAAAGGGAGGATTTCCGATGAGGCGTTATCGCAGAAGAATGCGTTGCGGCACCTGAACAAGGCATCTCCGGCAAACCGGCTATCTATGCTGCTCACATCTAGGATCCTTATTGCATATACCAATAGACCTATGTCAGGAACAACATCGTTTTCGCCGTGGTTGGTTATCGTAAACGTTACTGTGCTTTCGTTATCCTCAAATTGGGATGTAGTGGAGCTGATCTCCAAAGTAGGATAGTATTCGAGCGGATAGACCTTGATGTCATCTAAAAATGTGTAATTCTCCAGTTCCCTGCTAGCATTACCTCCTATTTCATACTTCAGCCACAACCTGTTCTCTCCGCTGGCATTAAGATAGTAAGAAGGAACACTGAAAGAGACGATGCCGGAGTTATCTGCGTATTCTTTTCTCTCGGGCTGGGAATATCCATATCCTATTTCCACGTTGTTTATTTCGGCATCTTTAGGCTCCTGAATATGGCTGTCTTTCTTGTTCACAATCTGTATTGTTATGTTCTTTATCTCTGCCTGAAATGTGCAGTTTTCTGTGACAACAAGGTAATTCAGCTCTTTGATGTACCATTTCTGTTCAGTGCATGAAAGAGGAGATGCGTCAACTGCTATTGAAACCTGTATGAAAAGGATCAGAAACAGTAAAACTGGGCATAGATAACGCATATATCCTATCCTGATATAAACATCTTTTAATACATTTAGGTATTCTTCCTGGCAAATCCTTTTTCCTTGCCCTTATCCTCTGCAGTCCATCCTTTTTGTGAGGTCTGCGCAGACTTCGGCTTTTTTTAATTCTGATACTGTAAAAAATATTTTGACTATATCTTCACGATCAACTGTGAATATATAATTTGTTTTTATCATGCTATCTTCTGCGGCGCCTTCCTGTTTCCTAAGCAGCACTCCGTCCATATTAAGGTTCGTAGTTATTGCAGCCAGTACAACATTGTCATATGCTTCAAACAGGACATATGCCGGGCGCATCTTCGATTCATAGGAATCTATGAATCTCGCCTCTACAAGCACTACATCCCCGGAATTACATCTTTTGCCATGCGCTGTTGTTGTCTTGCTCATTGTCCCAAACCTCTTTCATCTTTTTCATCTGCGCTGCCCCTATAAACCGCTTGAGCCTGGCCTTTTCTGCACGTTCGTCTGCCATGCTCTTAATGAGTTCCCTATAGGATTCCCTCGGATGAATCTTGAGAGTATCCAATTGCGTCTTTAGTTCATCATCTATCAGGATCGTTGTATACTTTGCCATATACATATATATGCACCTATATGTTTATATACATTACTCATAAAGTATTCTTTCTTCGGTGATTTAAAAAGCAAGGCAGACGCCGCTGCCAGACGCTTCTTTTAAATCATGCATTAGCAATGCACAGTTTTGTATATTACTAATGCACACTTCAATCTGATGCTGAAACTACATTTTCACAGTATTTAAACAATCTGATGTTTTACTCATTTTATTTATAAAGGCTGAAAGTATACTTTCACAGTATTTAAAGGATTTGACCTGATTCACCACAAAGTAGATTTCATGTTAATCCCAATTAACATAAAGTAGAACAAAGCAGCTGTCTTCAAAAAAGTGCCCCCTTCTAGCCGTAAATAAATTATGAATATGCCGGATTATATGCTCCAGGAGTTTCAGTTGTAACAGAATCATCGCCCCTCTTTTTTCCTATCCAATAGAACAAATACAACAATGCCCTTGGAGCAGTTATCTTCAATGCGTGTAATTGATTCTCCTTAATAACGTGCTTTGCCAGCAATGCTTTTTCCGCTTCTTCAAGTTTTTTCCGGTAGGTTGCATCTGATATAACATGCGCTTCAATATCATAGAAAGTGCTATCCATGTGAACCAAAAGCAATAATGCCCGAGCTGCCATAGTTGCTAAGTCTTGACGCAACACTTTACCGGTTACCAAAGTATCCTGAAAACTTCCTAAGGAATTTGGAGTTACGAAAAAGGATGGATCCGGAACAACCTCGATGCATCTAAGCAATGCCCTCTGAACGTCCTTAGCGCATTGGATTTCCCTGTGGTCCGTATTTCTTAATCTGTTTTGATCTGAAACAATCTTGTGCCAATCATTTGCCATATCTTCCAGATTTGGTCTGTTATCGAGCAGGCAGTTGATATCAAAGATGTCTTTCATTATCTGAGATTGCTCTTCTTCCAGCCTCCCTATGGTTCCAAAGGCAAGCGAAGATAATTTTGATGCCAGGAAATAACGCTGCATAGGCAACAGAACTTCAAAATTCCGGATGCTCCGTTTTTCCGTTTCGGAAATTGTCAGGCGGGTTATGTCAAGTTTTACTATCACTTCTCCCTTTGCAACTGTATAATAAACAAAAATCGGATTGTGGCTTTTCCTTTTGGTTACCTTATATCCATCTTTTTCCAATCCTCGGATCAGTTTCTCTGTTTCTTCCTGGTAGGAAATGTCCAAATCAATGCTGAGACGTTTCTGTTCCTGCAAAGTTGCCTGGATAGCGCTGCCACCGAGAAAGATCACGCCACTATCTAGCCTTATCAGTACCGACAACACCTCAAAAACTTCTTTGTTACGTTTTTCAAAATCCTTGTTCAAGTGCTCACCAGTTTTAGCAATTCGAGAGTTTTCATCCCATTTCTAAAGTGCCTTTCATCCATTTTTAGCTTTGTTTTCTTTGAAAGCGTATACGCCAAGATACTTACAAACCATCCCAAATATCTTCTAAGGGAGTATCTGTATAATTCATTAAAACTAATCAAATCAGTATCCGATAAATAATACTTCCACAGTTCTACTACATCTTTTAGGGAAAGGGGCAGTATCTCATTTTTGGAATAATAAAGAAGATCAACCAGGCATTTTTCCAGTTTTGGATGTTCTCCTTCAACCTCTCTCCTGGTTTTGCCTTCCCTTGCAACAATGACAATGCTCGCTTTCCGTTCTATTAATCTTATCCTAAGAACCGGCTTCTTTATTCCGGCATAGATTTCATGATCCGGATATTCTTTGGCCAAGAGTTCGACAAGCGAATTAACAGCCACCCGATCGCATTCGATGAAAATTATGTTCTTTCTCCAGTCGTGAAGCAAAGGTATAAACGGGGCCAGATCCCAGATAACAATACCCAACGCCGGCATCTCAATATGGATCATTTTTGTTATCTTTTCGGTCTCTTTTCCGAATTTGATATTTGTCATGTAATTACTTTATATGACAAACTATAAAAAGCTATCTTTTGTCACATAATTCGTCTATATGACAAAATAACCGGCTTTGACGAACCGTTTTCTATCAACCCTTATCGTCGTATACTTTACCACACTAAGAATTTCTTTTTCTGCCTTTAAAAACAAGCGCAGACGTCGCTGCCAGCCCTTCTTCTAAATATTTATAACATCTGTACGCCCGGCAGCCCTTTCAGATGAGGGTCTCCTGTAAGCACATCCATACTGTAAATCTGGCCTGTCGTATAGATCAGGGCGTCTATCATTCCTATGTCTTTTTGGGTTTTTCTCAGCTCCACATGCATTATGCCGCCTTCCACCAGGATATCTTCGCTTAAGGGCAGGACTATCGACAGGGACGTTATGTTCCCTATCCCCTTGCGCACATCCAATCCGTTCTTGTGCAGCCATCGTGATGTTTCAGCAATCGATATTGCGCTTGTGTATGTTGCAGAGTTGCTTTCCAGGATATCTTTCACTGCTTTGCCCCTGTCCGTATCCTTAAGATATTCGATCCATGCGTATGTGTCGAGAAGCACCATCAGAATTCCCTCACACTTTCATCTCTTTTGAATCCAAATTTTGCCTTTTTTGCCATGCCAAACGCCGAAAAGTCCTTCTTTTCAGGAAGTATCACTATCCCTATATTGCTCCCTTCCTTGGCAGATATATCTGAAAGCTCTTCTTTCGGAATGATTACACCAAGGGAAGTTCCGATTCTCCTGACTTTAACATTTACAACGTTCATGTTATCACATTATAATATATTATAATACAGTTTTTAAACTTATTCGAACTATCGTCAGATTCTGTTTTTCTGTCAATACTTATCGTCGCATATTCAGCCATATTGATAATTCAGTTTTTTCATTCAAAAAGCAAGGCAGACGTCGCTGCCGGACCTTTCAAATCGTGCATTAGCAATGCACAGTTTTGTATATTACCAATGCATAATTAAGACTAAAGAAGATTCTTACTTGAAGGCGGCCCTGCAATCAGAATTGAAACTTAGTAAATCGCAATATCCTGGTTTGTTGTATTTGACTGCAATTGCCATTATGCAATCGTCTTCATGAAGAGTTTTTCCGCAAAGGCTCGGAACTTCATAGCTGATCGCCAATGCAGCATAGCAATCATAGCTTGAAGATAATGAATCGCATCTTGCCATTTCATCTGTCAGTGTCAAATTGCCTTGTCGGGATTCATTAAAATATGAATTCGTTAGTTGGAAATTCTTTTCACAATTCTCTCTGGTAAAACCATCAGCTATCATATTGCAATAACCACTGTTGTTGTATCTATATGCCACCTGGGCAATGCAATTATCTATCTCATTACGGCCCCCACTCCTGCCAGCGATTCCTACACTGATTTTATTGCAAATACTAATATCATCAAACATAAGCGCTACTGAGGCATAACATTGATTTGAGTTGCATTCCCTAACATAATCAAAGACCGTTTTTTCCGCTGCATTTCCTGTGTTGTTTACCACAACAGGTGATGCACTAACATTTTCAATTTCACCATTATTATTATATGATGGCCTGCTTATGCACCCGAACGCCACAAGCATTATCGGAATCAATAGCAGTATCAACATGGATCTTCCAGCCCCAATCCTGTTTTCCAAGTTCATAACTTCACTCTATCCGACTTTGGGCAATTCCTCAACCCTTCTTGCCTCCACTATCTTGCTGTCCCTCATCACTTCGAACATTATCCCTGAGATCTGGCTGAGCGCCTTCTCCTTGTTTTCGGCTATTCCGCCCTTTCTTATGTCCCTTATCAGCTCCCTGTCCTTGTCGCTCAGCTCTATTCTCATCTCCTTTGCCTTGTCCTCTATGCTCTTTGCAAGCTTTTCCTTGCCCATCTTCGCGTCAAGGTCTCCAATCCTTTCAGAGATGATCTCATTTTCCTTCTCTGTCCCTATCTTTAACATGATGTTGTATAGCTTGTCCAATGTTCTGTCGTCCATCCTGTTCAGCGCTATCAGGTTGCCTTCCTTTATCCCGTTGATTACCTTTTCGTCCTTGGTGTATTTGGTCATTTCCTTGCTTATATCCTCCCTTTGCCCCTTTGTCAGATCCAGCGCAAGGTTGTTTTCAATGACGTTCTTCTTTGCCTCCTTTGTCTGCGCCTGGATATAAGTATCAACCTTTGTCACTGTCATCTTCTTGGTGGTCTCCCAAGCAACCCCTATCTGCCTTTCCATGGCCTTGAGCTCAGGCCCCAATCTTTGGAGATTCTTCGGGATTTTGGTTATCACTCCTTCGTTTATCACAAGCGTTCCCTTCTGCAGGGCCTCCTTTGCCGCGGCTTTGTCCTCTCTGGACTTCAGGCTGGAATCGATTATTGCAGGGACGACGTATTCGTTGAACCTGTAATTGATTATCTGGGCAAAGGACCTCTCATGTTCCTCCAGGATCCTCTCCCTTGCCTTGTCGTCCTTCGCGGACAGATACTGCCTGTCCCCATAGACCATCTTCTCCAACTCCAGCTCCCTCAGGACCCTTTCGACCTCGTCCCTTATGGATTTCTCCACGATGGCGGCTGCAAGGATCCTGTCCCTGGTTTCCTGCGCCTTCTGGGCCTGCCTTTCAACAGCCCCGGCTCCTGTTGTCTCTGAATCTTCCCTCCCATAGACTTCTGTTGCTGCTGCCGTGGGGACTGCGACGAGGGTTGGGACGGCGGCTGCGACTCTGATAGTTTCATTAAACGTATTTCCGCAGTTGACAGCAGATTCAAATGATTTATCTAATTCTTTTAGTAGGTTATTGTCTAATTTGTAATGTATTGTTTCTCCATTTTCTCCTTCGCCAAATAATTCCCAGTCCTTACCTAATTTAGCAAATGACATACCCTTTCCATTACTCTCAAAGTTACCGCTATATGTTTTGTCTTCCATATTAATTACTACTGAAAAGTTACTATTCTTATCTATTATACTGTAGGAGTATTTTCCAGTAGGTGTTTGTTGACCTGTATTATAATTTATTTTTTGATTAGGAATTGCTTCAACAATATATATGTCTCCATCCGGAAATCTAATTTCTATTGGTTTTTTGATAGCTTCTTGCTGAATCTTAGGATGATTCTCTATAAATGTATTAACATTTTCTGATCTTTCAGCTGCTTTTGTTGCGTCTTTGGTTTGATCTGGAGTTAAACTTTTATATTGAACATTTACTGTTTTTTTCTGTTGTAATTCTACTTCCATTTTAATAACCTCATTTATACTCTTCTAACATGGATATCATTCTATTATCATTTTTCCCTCTCAAAACATAATACGTCATTGCTTTCTTTTCGGCGTTATTATAAATTATAAGATTAATCATTTCATATATTTTACCATCTTGTTTATACCTCATATATATTCCAAACTGAGTATCTTTTTTTGTTTTTGTTCCAAAAAATGGTTTTACATCCAGAAGAGAATACTCTTTAGACATCTTTATCGCGGAAAAATAATAATTTGAATCATATTCAAATGTTAATTCTATTTTTGTTCCTTCATCATATTTTTTATCTATTCCATTCTTATTCACTATGAACATATTCAAATCTAATTTTTCAGAATCTAGACTATATCTTTTCATGAATATTACTCCTTTAGTAACTCCTTTTTCATATTCATCTCCGCTAATTCCATATCCTTCACAAATACTTTTTTTCACACCCTTTGACACATCTATTACTTTTTCCCAAACGAATCCTTCTATAGTATCTGTTCCTGATATTATATTTGATTTACCTTGTCCAAGACCATCAAACATGGCATTAAAAGTATTGATATTATTTTTGCTTTCTTCAGGTGTAAAATAATTCATCATCGTTCCTAAATCCAGGTAACAATTTAGAATTTTTTTGCTTTCAACCTGCTCCGTCCCCGTTCCTTTTGAGAATTGGGTTGCGACTTCCTGAGCGCTTAGCGTCGTTGGCCTTGCCATCAGTGCGCTCAATCCCACCATTCCGGCAATCCCGATCCCGCGCGCTGCCCGCTTGAACTTCCTCTTCACGTGCTCAAGCAGCGGGTCCTTTGCGCCCTCTCTGACGGATCCGCTTGCGCCCTTTGCTGACTGCGACTGCTTTTGGAACGGCATGTCCTTATTTGTGCGTCAAACTGTTTTTAAACAATGCGCCTACTTTGCCTCAAAAATGACTCCTGTCTCGTTGTCCCTGACGAAAACAAGCGCGCTCTGCCCATGATCCTTCCCGCTGACAAGGCAGTTTCCCATCATCACGATCTCATATCTCTCCCTGCCGTTTTCCTCAGCAACGAAGTAGGCGCACGGGGAGAACGCGTCGCAGCAAGAGATGCCCAGGAAATTCCTTGATTCGGTTATCCTCCATGTCCTGGGAAGCTTCATGGAACCGACAAAAATCCGAAGGTCCTGCTTCGGTATTCCGGGATAGAAGTTGGTGAACGCAAGGGCAACATGGGGGTTTGGGACATCTGCCGTGTCCCTCATGTTGCATGAGGCGCTTATCCAGCTGTAGCCATGTCCTCTCAATTCTGAGTAATGGATTGGGGTATTTGCGCCATTCAACGAATTGACCATGTTCAGGAGCCTGCTTCCCTGGCAAAGGTCCATCCTGACAATATGTCCGTCATAGCCTATTCCCATCCCGTTTTCAGTCAGAAATACGCCCCATCTTCTTCCTGTCCTTTTCATGGAAATGTCTATCATGAGTTTTGACATGTTGGAGAAGAAGGATCCGTTGCCCGAAGCAGCATCCTCGGTCATCTTCCTGAAGTCCGTGTCGGAGAATACTGGCTTGGTTTCAACCCTGGCA
>Ga0315275_10001489_pt1 | contig 20693 bp, 23 predicted proteins | sample YL17G03_0_MG_FD_205557 | JGI IMG/M metagenome (GOLD analysis project Ga0315275, IMG submission 205557) | Sediment microbial communities from Yellowstone Lake, YNP, Wyoming, USA - YL17G03_0 | ecosystem: Environmental > Aquatic > Freshwater > Lake > Sediment | place: USA: Wyoming | collected...
GCCCTCGATCTCCGCGGCAAGCTTCGTCACCTCGTCGCGACCGGCGTCGCAGATGGCGAGCAGCTGGCCGCGCAGACCCCAGAGAGTGCCGGCCGCCGCGCTGAGCTGCGTGAGCGCGGCGGCGGTCGCGGCGGCCTGCGTGGGGACGAAAACGAGCACCGCGAACCAGTCGCCGCGGTACTGCCTGAGGTTGATCTCGCTGCCGTCGACGGCGTTGATGGTGAAGGTCGGCGCTTCGCGGCCGACACCGAAGTTGTAGCCCACGTCGAAGACCTCCTGACGATGCCGCGGACGCTGCCCGCGCGTGTCAGGGCGAGTGTATCAAAGGGCCCGAGGGCGGGCGGCGCAGCGCCACCCGCCCTCGGGCCGCTTGACCTGCTATCCGGCCACCAGCGCCGCCACCGCCTCGCGGAACACTTCAGTGTGGCGATCCACGTCCGCGGCGGTCGTGGCGGGCGCCATCAGGGCCATGTTGTGGAACGGCGTCATGAGGATGCCGCGATTCAGCGCGAAGAGGCGGAGGTACTCGTCGAGGACGGGGTCTTCGGCCTCGGCCGCAGCGCCCCCGTTCACCGGCGGTACGGGTCGCGGCCAGTATTCGGCGCGGCAGCCCAGGCGCACGACCACCCACGGCAGGGAGTGGTCGTCGATGACGCCCTGCACACCGTCGGCCCAGCGCTGTGCCAGCGGGATGGTGTGCGCGAACGCCTCAGCCGTGAGGACCTCCTGGAGGGTCGCCCGCATCGCCGCCAGCTGCAGGGCATTGCCCGACAAGGTGCCGCCCACGCCGCAGACGTCGGCCGCGTGGTAGTCCCAGTCGGCGTGCACGGCATCCGCGACCAGGTCACCGAACCCATAGACAGCGCAGGGCAGCCCGCTGCCGAGCGGCTTGCCCATCGTGACCATGTCGGGCTCCAGGCCCCAAGCGGCGGTACAGCCGCCCGGCCCCACGCAGATGGTATGGGTCTCGTCGATGATCAGCATGGTGCCCGTCTCGCGCGTGATGCGACGCAGCGCATCGTGGTAGCCGGGCGACGGCGGCACGATGCCGATGTTGGTGAGCGCCGGCTCGGCGAGCACGGCGGCCACGTCGCCGTCGGCAAGGGCCTTCTGTAGGGCGTCGACGTCGTTGAACTCGATGACCTTGGTGGTCAGGGTCGGATCGACCGCAGGCCCCACGCTGCCCGGCTTGGGCCCCGGCACGCCGTTGTTGATGGTGATGATCGCTTCGTCCACCGAGCCGTGGTAGCACCAGTTGAACACCAGTATCTTGCGGCGCTCAGTGATATGCCGCGCGAGGCGCAAGGCGAAGCGGTTCGCATCGGTGGCCGTCATCGCCACCTGCCAGTAGCGCAGGCCGAACCGGCGGGACAGCTCTTCGGCCACGTAGAGGCAGTCCTCGGTGGGCAGCATCGTGGTGATGCCTTTGGCTGCCTGCGCGGCGATGGCGGCCACGGCCGGCGCCGGCGAGTGGCCCGTCATCGCCCCGGTGTCGCCCAGGCAGAGATCGATGTAGTCGATGCCGTCGACGTCGGTGAACCGCGCCCCGTGTGCCTCGGCCACGAACACCGGGTAGGGGCTCGCCCAACGCGTCATCCAGTTCATCGGCACGCCGTCCAGCATGTGGAGCTGCGCCCGTTGCCAGAGTCGCTGCGAGCGCGGATGGTGATCGGCGAAGCGGACGCGCTCGCCGGCGATGAGCTCGCTGAGGTGAGCGCGATCCATCTGCCGAACCATGCTCACGGTCCTGTGACGGGAGCCGGAGCTCCACTCGCGCCGGCTGCGGGAGCGCCGAGGGCGGCACCGTCTCGCAGGATGAAGCTGTGTTCAGCGGCCCACTTGACGACGACCTGGTCACCGATCGCCGGCAGCGCGCCCTTGAGGTCGTCGTTAAGCTCGTGGATGGTCACGCTCTCGCCGGTCGTAAGCGTGACGATCAGCTGCCTCATGGACCCCAGGTAGACGACCTCGCTGATGGTCCCCCTTACCCGAGAGAGCAGTTCGCCATCCGCATCGCCCCAGACGCGCATCTTCTCGGGCCGCACGATGATTCGCGCCGCCGTCTGACCAGCACTCTCGAAGGCGCAGATCCGGTCGCCGCCATCGAGGTTCATGATCGCCATGCCGTCGCGCCAGGAGTCGGGGGTGAAGGCCAGGATGTTGGAGGTCCCGATGAAGCCGGCCACGAACGCACTGGCGGGGCTCTCGTACAGCTCACGGGGCGTGGCCACCTGCTGCACCAGGCCGTCTTTCATTACGGCGATGCGCTGGGACATGGTGAGCGCCTCCTCCTGATCGTGCGTCACGTAGACGAACGTGGTCCCGGTGGTCGCATGGAGCCGCTTGAGCTCGAGCTGCATCTCCTTGCGGAGCTTCAGGTCGAGCGCACCCAAGGGTTCGTCCAGCAGCAACGCGGCGGGCCGGTTGATCAGGGCTCGGGCGAGCGCCACACGCTGCTGCTGCCCGCCGGACATCTGCGCCGGCCTGCGGCCGGCGTACTCCTCCATGCGCACGATCCGCAGGGCCTCGGCGACGCGCTCGCCGACCTCGGCCTTGGGAGTGTGTTTGACCTTGAGCCCGAAGGCGACGTTCTCCTTGACGGTCATGTGCGGGAACAGCCCGTAGGCCTGAAAGACCATGTTCACGTTGCGCTTTGCCGGGGGGACGAAGCTGACGTCCTGCCCCTCGAGGATGATGCGCCCCGACGTGGGCTCCTCGAAGCCCGCGATCATGCGCAGTGTCGTGGTCTTGCCGCACCCACTGGGCCCAAGTATCGAGAAGAACTCCCCGCCGGGGATCTCGATGGTCACGTCATCGACGGCCTTGAGGTCGCCGAACGTCTTCGTGACCTGATCGACGATGATCTCGCCCTTGCCTCCGACTGCGTTCACAACGTCTCCTTGCGACTCACGACGGGACCGCGCGCGAGCGGCGGCTCGCCTGCGGACCTCAGTCCAGCTGGTTGATCTTGGACAGGAAGTAGGCGATCACCGCGATGACGCCCATGGCGCCGAGCAGCAGCAGGCTCAGAGCGGCGCCGCCGCCCCAGTCGCCGATCGTCACCATGAGATCGGCGACCGAGTTGCCCAGCATGTACGACGACGCGCCGCCGACGAGACCCGGCGTGGCGAAGTCGGTAAACAGCGGGATGTAGACGAGGATCACGGCCACGAAGATCCCCGGCGCCGCCAAGGGGATGAGGATGCGGCGCCAGCGCGTGAACCACCCCGCACCCAAGTCGGTGGCCGCCTCGAAGAGCCCGGGGTTGATCGCCTTCATGGAGGCGTAGATCGGCAGGGCCGTGTAGTTCACCCAGCTCGTCGATAGCACGAGGATGACGGAGAACTTGGTGAACAGGAGCCAGTCGAGCGGCTGGTCGATCAGGCCGATCCAGACGAGGAAGTCGTTGATCACGCCCTCGCGCCCGAGCAGCATGCGCCAGGCGTAGATACGTACGATCGGGTTCAGCTCGTCGACGAGGACCAGCAACAGCAGCATGGGCAGCTCCCAGCGGCCGGCGCGAAAGGCGATGAAGTAGGACAGCGGAAAAGCGATGGCGAGCTGGATCAGCATCGCCGTCGTGGCAATGATGATCGTGTCCCTGGCCACCGCCCGGTAGATGGGGTCGGTGAAGAGCATGCGGAAGTTGTCGAGCGTGAAGCCGGCCTCCGCCCCGTAGATCGAGGAGTGCTGGAAGCTCATCACCACGAGGATGATGAGCGGCGCCACGAACAACGCCGCCAGCACGCCGATGGGGCCGACGAGGAACCAGACCGGGCGGAGCTTGCGGGCCATGCGCTGCGTGCGCGTCGAGCTCCTCTGCACGCGAGCAGCCGTCGTGGCCATCAGCGGATCGACCCGATGAAGGTGTCGGCCTTCTCCCTGGAGCTACGCGCGCCCGACCTCCACGTGATGAGCAGGTACGCGACGTAGACCAACAGCACCTCGGCCACGGACACCAGCGAGGCGATCGCATTCACGATGGGCAGATTGGACGCGTGGCGCAGGGTGGAGTACACCCAGACGGGGAAGAGCTGGTCGAAGCCGCCCACGAAGAACGTGATCTCGAAGTTGTTGAACGACCACGAGAAGGCGAGGATCGCCGATGCCGCGAGTGACGGGATCAGGTGCGGGAGCAGGATATAACGGATCACCTGCATCTGGGTCGCCCCCAGGTCGATGGCCGCCTCCTCCTGGATGCGCTCGAAGCGCAGCAGCCGGGCCGACACCAGTACCGTGACCAGCGGGAACGTGACCACGATCTGCATCAGCACCACCGTGTTCCAGGACAATGCCATGTGGATCCTGCTGAAGAAGATCAGGGCGCTGATGCCGATCACCAGCCACGGCACCACGAGGGGAGCCGCGAGCAGCATCGCCGACGGGCCGCGCAGGCGAAAGCGCAGCCGGGTGATCGCGTAGCCGGCGAGAGTGCCGAGGACCACGCTCACCGGCGCGACGATACTGGCGACGATGAGCGAGTTGCGCAGCGCCATCAGAAGGTTGGTATCGGCGAAGGCCTCCGAGTACCACTTCGTCGTGAATCCGCTCCACGGCAGCGAGAACACTATGGAATCGTTGAACGAGAACACGGCGAGCAGCACCAGCGGTCCGTACAGGAGCACAATGAAGAAGACCGCGAACACGGGGCCGCCGTAGGTGTCGAACGCGCGGGCCACGTGGCTGCTGATGGAGCGGCGGGCCACGGGGATGGCGAGCGTGCCCTGCAAGGCGTCCTCCACGCCCCTAGCTCCGCTTGACCTCTTGCCAGGCGCGGATCCACTTGTCATAGCCCTCAACGGGCGGGGCCGCCGGGAGGATGTTCGTCCAATCCTTGACGACCTCGACGCGCTTGCGCACGTCCGGCGGCAGGAGCTTGAGGGCATCCTGGTTGGTGATGAAGTAGCTCCAGCGCTTGGCCTCGAACGCCTCGGCCTCCGGCGACAGGTAGTAGTTGAGCAGCGCGTAGGCCGCGTCGAGGTTCCGGCAAGTGGCGCTGATCCCATACCCGCAGGTCCAGACGATCTGGCCCTCGGAGGCGGTGGCGAACTCCACCGGGTCGTTCTCGCGCTGCGAGTCGAGCGCGTTGCCCGGGTAGCCCAGCCCAATGACGATCTCTCCCGTGTGGAACAGGGAGACGATCTCGGAATCGTTGGAGAAGAAAGTACGGAACTGGCCGTTCTTCTTGGCGTCGATGTACAGGTTCTTCACGGCCTCCAACTGGTCCGCGGTGAGATGCAGCGGGTCGCTGTAGCCGAGCGCCAGGGCACCGACCTGGATCGCGGTCACCGGGTAGTCGATCATCGCGACCTGGCCCTTGTACTTGGGGTCGAAGAGATCCTTGAACGAGGTCGGCGGGGTGTCGACCTTGGTCGTGTCGTAGAGGACTCCCGTGACTCCAGCGTCCACTGGCACCATGTAGTGCTTGCCGTCCGGCATGGTCACCCCGGGGAGCTTGTAGAAGATCGGGAACATCCGGTCCCAGTTGTCGATCCGTGAGGTGTCGAGCGGCTGCAGCAACCCGAGCCTGACAGCCACCTCGGCGTTCTCCTCCACGCAGAGGTTGATCACGTCGGCCTCGAAGCCGGCGCGCAGCTTGGCGACCGCCGCGTCGCCACTGTCGTAGGCACTCGTGCGCAGCTTGACGGACGGATACTGCTTCTTGAACGGCGCGATGTATGCGGGGATGAATCCGTCCTCGTAGGCGAACAGCGTCAGGTCACCGGTCGGTTCGCCGCTGGCGCTCGAGGACGGCGACGTACCGGCCCCGCCGCCGCATCCGACGACTGCCACGACCAGCAGTATCAAGGCCCCTCCCAGGAGCAGCGGCAGGCTCACACGCCTCGCGTTCATCTCGCCCCCTACGATCGGTCCACGGTGGTCGCCAGCATATCTTGCGCGAGATAGCGGCACAGCAATGCTATGCAGCAAAGTGTCGACAGTCAACCGCTTTTTCGTCTGCGACCCAACCCGTGCCGTCGTCAGGCTGTCGACAGTTGACTCTGGCCCTTCGTGACCGTCACACTCTTGCAGCGCACTTCGAGAGTTCGAAGGAGGGTCCATGATGGCCGACGGGAGCGACTGCCGTCTGCTGGCCGACTACTTGCGCGACGCCGGCGTAACGGCTTGGGGCGTCGCCTCCAACTCGCCGAGGCTTCCTGCGGCGCCCGACCTGCCCTGGGCCGTCTCATATCTGTTCCGGGTCGAGCCGGCCACCCTGGCAGGGCTGGGCCGTGGCCCCACCATCGCCTACTTCCGTGAGTACCAACGCATCAACGAACGTCTCGTCGAGACCGGCGAGGGTCTGGTCCGCCTCCTCGAGGCAGCCGGTCAGCGCGCACTGTTCGTGGACGACGACGCTCCCGACGGGCCGGACGACCCCCCGATCTTCGCTTCGAAGACGGCGGCCACGCGCGCCGGGCTCGGCTGGATCGGCAAGACCGCGCTGCTGGTCACGCCCGAGTGGGGGCCGGCCGTTCGCCTCGCGACGGTGTTCACCGAGGCCGTCCTAACTCCCGGCGAGCCGGTCGAACGCGCCCACTGCGGGCGCTGCCGGGCGTGCGTCGACGCCTGCCCCGCCGGCGCGGGGAGAGACGTGGAGTGGCGCCCGGGCATGGCGCTGGAGCTACTGTTCGACGCGGCGGCCTGCGACCGGCATCAGCAGCGCTACCCTGAGTACGACACGATCTGCGGGACCTGTATCTGGGCCTGCCCGTACGCGAGCCGCGGCCTGCGAGCCGCCGGCCCCCAGCGTGTCGCTGCAGTGGCGCACGCCGACGAAGGAGGTACACCGTGAGGTTCGCGGGAAGAGTCGCCGTGGTCACCGGCGGCAGTAGCGGCATCGGGCTGGCGACCGCGCGTCTGCTGGCCCGTGAAGGCGCGAGCGTCATGATCTGCGGCCGCGACGAGGCGCGCCTCGCGCGCGCTCTGGATGAGCTCGCCGGCGACGGAGCGACCGTCGCCGGCGTGCCCTGTGACGTGAGCTGCGAGGAAGACGTCGACCGCCTCTTCGCCGAGACGCAGCGGCGCTTCGGAGGTCTGGACGTCTGCGTGTGCAACGCCGGCATCGAGACCGACGAGGGCTATAGCTTCTTCGACTTGCCGACCGCGGTCTACGACGAGAACTTCGCGGTCAACGTGCGCGGCGTCTATCTGAGCGCCCAGCGCGCCGCGCGCATGATGCGCGAGCGCGGCGGCGCGATCGTCATGATCGGCTCCTCCAGCGGCATCGTCGTCGATCTCAAGGACCCGTCCCCGACTTACAACGCGACCAAGGCGGCGGTGCACATGTTCGCGCGCTCGCTCGCCGTCGAACTCGCGCCACACGGTATCCGCGTCAACGCGGTGGCTCCAGGGTGGGTCGCCACCGGCATGACGGACGCGGACGACGCCGAGACCGTCGCCGCCGCCCTGGAGAAGATCCCGCTGCGACGGTACGGCGCGCCTGAGGAGATCGCGGAAGCGATCGCCTTCGTCGCCGGCGACGGCGCTTCGTACATCACCGGCGCCACCATCGTGGTGGACGGCGGAGAGACGCTCACTTAGCGGAGGACCGGGTACCGCAACGGCGCCCCGCGCGCCCCGACGTCGCCGATCAGCAGGTGCCACTCGCCGACATTGGCGACCACGAGACGGTCGAGGTCCGGGCCGGCGAAGGCGACGTTGGTCGGAGTGTTCAGGGTCATGCCCAGTGGGTCGGCAGCAACGACGACCAGGCATCCATCGGGCGATAGCCTGTAGATGAGGTCGGGGCGGTAGCAGGCGATGTACAGCCCCCCGGCGGCGTCGAACGCGATGCCGTCGGGCACGGTGTCTCGCGGCAGGTCGACCACGGTCTCCGGCTCGCCGGCCTCTCCCCGGGCGCCGATGGGTATGCGCGAGATGCCCGGCCGGCTCGACTCGACGACGTAGAGCCAGGCGCCATCGCTCGAAAGGCAACAGCCGTTGGGGTACCGCGGCAGAGCGGTCGTCCAGACGCTGGTGTCACCGCCGGCGACGCGGTAGATGGCGCCGTTCCGCTCGTCCCAGTCGGACGAGTCCGTCACGTAGAGGGTGCCGTCGGCCGCGAAGCAGAGGTAGTTCGGCTCGATCATCGGCCGGTCTGCCGTACCGGACGAGACGACGTCCACCTGCCCGGAGCGCGGGTCCACACGGACCACCTCGCGGCGACCCTCGTCGCAGGCGTACACGAGGCCGCCCCCGTCGACGGCGACGCCGAGGATGCCGCCGCCGGTGTCGGCCACGACCGCGACATCGCCGTCGAGCGAGACCGAGTAGATCTGGCCGTCCTCGCCACCGGCGTAGATGCAGCCGCTCAGCGGGTCCCAGGCGCATGCCTCCGGATGGTCGAGGTCCTCCGTCAACATGGTGAACGCATCGAGCATGGGTCATGCCTCCCGTGTCGTGACTCGCGGGTGTGGCCGCCCGCCGGAGGCGTGCGGCCACACCCGACTCAGGACGGCGCCGCCAGGGGCGGGGCCTCAGTCTTCGTTCTCGCCTCTGAACTTCTTCATGGCAGTTCTGACCGCGTCGGCGTCGACTGCCAGCTCGACGAAGCCGATGCGCTCCTGGTAGAGGTCGGCGTCGACCTGGTCGCGCACGTCGTCTTCGAAGATGTGAACAACGGGGAGCCCCAACTGGACTCCTGCCAATGGACCCACGAAGCTCGGGTCACCCTCCGTGACCGTCGCCGCCGCCATCTCCAGCGACCACGGATCGGCCGCACCGAGCACGACGACCATGTCGTCGGCTCCGTAGCGGTCCACCGCGGCCTTGATGCGGCTTTGGTTCTCCGGGTCCATCGTACCGGCAGCCGTTCAGACAAAGCACTCCGTCTCGATCATCACCACGGTCGCGCCCGCCGAGCGGACACACTCGGCGATCGCGTCTCCGGGCACGCTGTCGCGCTCGCCGAGAGCGATGATCTTCTTGCCGCGAAGCTCCACTATGCACCTCCCTCCATGAGCCCCTGGACGGCCGCCTCGATCTCGGCGGCCGTCGGGTTTCCGGCCAGGCGAGAGACCTCCTCGCCGTCCCGATACAGGATGAACGTGGGCAGCGCCAGGACCCGCTGCGAGAGGCAGAGGCGGCGGTTGTCGGCAACATTCACCTTGACGAGCCGCAACGCCCCGCCGGACCTCGCCTCCAGCTCCTCGACGGCCGGCATGAGCGCCAAGCAGGGAGCACACTGTGAGCCCCAGAAGTCGGCCAGCACGCTACCCTGCGCGACCAGCTCCTCATAGGTCTCGGTTGTCGCCTCGACGGGCATTCACACCTCCAGGATGACGGACACGGCGTCCCACATCTGAGTCATGCGACCCAGGAACAGGCTTCCTTTCGCGAGCAGCATGGTCGAGCGCAAGTCCCCGTTGCGCAGACGCTGCAGCGCATGGGGGATCCAGGGGACCGCCGACGCGATGTGGCCCTGGGTGGGGGCGTAGCCGGGAAGACCGTGGGCGCGGCAGAAAGCGTCCATGTCGCCGCGCTCGAGCTCGCCGCGCACTACGGCAAGGGCGGCGAGCAGCTTGTAGTTGCGGTTCGGCACGTCGTAGCCGCCGGCCGGCTCCGTGATCTCCGGGTTGTGGAGCTCCGTGGAATACACGTCGATGTCGGCGACCCGGCGACCCAGCTTGTCGAGTGGGCGGCCGACCACTTCGGTCAACAGGCTCTGCTGGGAGGAGTCGCAGCCGGTCCGGTGCTGGCCGACCGCGTCGAGGCGCAGGGCCGGCTCGCCGGCGGCCACCGGCCCCACCAGCACCGCCATGCCGCCCAGCACGTCCTCGATCACGGGCACGCCGTGATCCAGCGTGCCCTTGAACTTCATGCCGAGCTTCGCCAGCGAGCCGCCGGCCACCACGACCACGCGGTCGAAGACGCCGGACTGCACCAGAGCTCCGGCCATGATGAGCGCATGGATGGGGCTGGTGCAGAAGGCCTTGACGTCGCTGCCGTTAGCGTTGACCAGTCCGCACGACTCGGCGATCGCCTTGGCCATCGCCCCGCCGCCGCGGTTGTAGCGGTCACCGACAGCCTCCTCGCCGGCGCCGATGGCGTACTGAATAGCCTCAGGGTCGACCCCGCGTGACTCGATGAGCACCCGCAGCGCGTGGACGCCGCTCGCCTTGCAGGCGAGGTTGTCGAGGAGCGCCTGGGCGCTGAGGGCCTCGTCGTCGTCGTGCGCCCGCGAGAATGCGCCGACGACCTCGGCCCCGTCGTAGAGGGCGAGGTCACCCTGGTCCGGGTCTGGCTGCTCGCCCATGTGCACGAGCTCGAACAGGTCGACCTCCTCCAGCAGTCGGTAGAAGTGCGGCTGATCAAGGATCGCCCCGAACGGGCCGACGGAAGATGCGCCCGCCGGACGACCGTCGCCACTCCTCCACCATGGTCGCTCCTGCTCCCAGAGGGACTCCGGCGCGCGATTGCCGATGAACACCTGGTTGGGTGCATAGTCCACCGCCTGCGCGAACGTGCGCAGCGAACCGGCCACCGTGGCGAAACGCTCCCGCTCTCGCCACGGCTTGGACCCGTAGCGCACCATGTCGGGCACATGATCGAGCACGAACGCCGCCTCGAGGATCCCTGCGCGGAGGGTCATACGCGACCCTCGCTCGTCTCTGACGTCATCAGACCTCCCATACCGTGGGGGCCGACACCGGAGTGGCAAGTAGCTCGAGGGCTCGCTCGACCAGGCGTCGGCGGAAGATGAGCTCGTCGGCCGGTGAGCGCTCCGGATCGCCGGTCGGGTGGGCCACCGCGACCCCGTGCACGATGCGGTTGGCGCCGGCCATCGCGGCGATCGTCGGCAGCGCGGTGACCACGACCGCCGGGATCCCAACGCGCTCTATCGCCGTCGTCAGCGTTGCCACGCAACGCGTGCCGGTCCCTCAGGTCCCGCTGAGGATGACCGCCTGCACCGCGGCCTCGTGCAGACGCTGCGCGATCTCGACGCCGAACTTCGCCGCAGTGGCGACCGGAGTCGAGTTGCCGGTCGTGGTGTAGAGCGTCTCGTGAAGCTCGCCGAGACGCCCCTCGCTCTCCAGAGTGCGTACGGCGTCGAGCGGCACCAGCCGGTTGGGGTCGGCGTTGGCGGCGCGCACGTCGAAGCCGCCGTGTACCGACTCGTACGCACCGGGCGCGAAAGCTGTCACGCCCCGGAGGGGGTACGCCAGCCAGGCCCGGGCGCGGTTCGACTCGAGGCGGTCGGGGTTGCCGATCGGCACCAGACCAGACTCGGTCACCAAGGCGAGTGTCACCCCCGCCGGGTCGGTGATGGGCGGCGGCGGCGGTACGCGCTCGGGGCGCGCCGCCGCCTCGCTCGTGACCGTGCCGGCGAGTTTGGCGAGCAGCAGGTCGACGGCTCGCACGGCCGCCGGCCGCTCGTCCAGGACGTTGTGTCGCAGCCCGCGCGGAAGGTAACCCTCGGCATCTGGCGCACCGATCGGCGCGCCCTCGCCGAGCTTACGCGCGAGTCCCGCCATCCGCGGCAGCGCGTCGCGCATGCCGGTCACGCGCTCGCCGGTGGGCACGACGTAGGCGGCTCCCGCCGCGGCCGGCACGCCCGGGTTCTCGGGGTGCATGCCGCACACGGCGGGGATCCCGCGCTGAGCAGCTTCCCGCGCCAGCGTCCCGCACGCGTAGCCGTAGCGGCCCGAGCCGAAGCTCGGCCCGCAGACGAGGACGTCCGCAGCCTCCTCGTCGAGCCAGGCCAGCAGCTGCCGCAGGGCCTCTGTCTCGTGTTCGCCAAAGAAATCGTCGCCGCAGACGAGTGTGACGGCGACCTCCAGCCCCTCCAGTCCCAATCCGCGACCCGGACCCACGGCGCCGGCCATGCGCTCCGGGGCCAGGCTGGCCGCTCCCTCCGCGCCTCGTCCGGCGAAGAACTGGTTCAAGTAGTGCACGACTCTCACCAGGTCACCGCTCGCAGCCTCATGTCGCCCATCTGGGAGACTGCCCCCAGGTACTCGACGACCGGGAGGCGGCCGGCGTCGGTCGCGGAGCGACCGCTGTAGGTCATCTCGCCGCCGATGACGCGTTCAGGGCGCCACTCGGGCACGAGCTCTTCCTCGTTCCCGGTGCTGACGACGCAATCGGTCTCGGGCGCCCAGTCGGTGAGGCCGGCGTCGGTCTCGGCGAACAAGGCCACCGTCGCCACTCCGAGCCGCTCGCAGGCCTGCGCCGTGAGCACCGTGTCGGTGTGCGAGTTGCCGGTCTGGAACGTGGTGAGCACAGCCGCCTCCGCGCCGATGCGCTTCGCAAGCCGCGCGGCGAGGAGCGCCGAGCGCTCCTTCTCCCGGGCAGAGGGCAGATAGCCAAGCGCGAGGATCACCCCCACGAAGCGGAGATCACGGCCATGCCGGGCTAGCAGCTCGCGCAGGAGCACGCTCCTCTGATAGAAGGCGGTCGGGTTGCGGGACCCCGCCCAGTCGTACTGCCCTGAGGTCAAGGCGCCGTCCATCACCTCTCGTGGATCGACGAGCGTCGGCAGCAGCCCTGCGACGCTTCTTCCGTAGAAGAACGTGTCGGCGAGCGGCCCCTCGGCGGCGACCTGGAGGATGACGCAGACCGCGGGGAGCGAACCGTCGGCCGGGGGAAGGGCGAACGATTCCACCGCGACCGGCACCGCCTTCACGGTCGCCGCCGCGAGGTCGCGCGCTACGCGCAGAGTGATGGCGCGGATCGAGCGGTCGACGTCGGCCAGCGACACGTCGGGGTCACACGCGAAGGTCAGCGCGAGGTTGGTCGTGGCCGACCACGGCGAGAGGTAGGCGCCCGGGCCGGCCATGTCGATCACGCCATCGCCGTCGGGCGAGCACGCCAGCGCGTCAACGTCGTGCGTAGTTCGAAAGTCGGCGAGCGAGAGCACGGCGACGCCGTCCAGGCGATAGCTGACGCCCACCCCGGCCCCGGCGAGTTCGCCGAGCGCGCCGGGGAAGGTCGTCTGCGGCGCGTTCTTCTTGACCACAGGATCGACCGCGTCCAGCACGTTGACCAAGCGAACGTGCTGCCCGGGGCGCACGATCTCGGCCTGCATCCGGTGGACGCCCGGGCTGCCGGCGCCCAGCGCCTCGACAGCGCCAAGGTCGGTAGTCAGCCGTCCATCGTCCCATCTGGTCTCTGGGCCCTCCACGACGTCGAGGACCACGAAGGTCGCCACGTCGAGGCCCTCGTCAGTGCTGGTACGGCCGACCCGTGCCACGTCAGGTAAGCTCCTCTGGTCCGTAGCATTGTTGACAGTCTACAGCCTACAGAAGCGCCGGGGCCCGGTCAAGAGCTGGTCGTACCCCGGCAGACCGCGGCGAGCGAGGAGACGGCGGACGGAGAGACGCCAGCCGCTGGGTCAGCCGAGGGTGGCCATGACCGCCGCGACAGCCGCCGCCGCACGCTCGATATCGTCGTCGCCCACATCGAGGTGGGTCACCAGGCGGATCCCGTAGGGGTTCGGGTCGGCCAACACTCCGTGCCCCTCGAGAAGCCGGCAGACCTCGTCTGCCGTCCGCCCGGACGGCGACGTGTCGGCCAGCACCATGTTGGTCTGCACGCGCCCCGGATCGACGCTGAGCCCGGGGGTCGCGGCAAGCAGCTCCGCCAGGCGGCGAGCGCGGCGATGGTCGTCGGCGAGGCGGGCCACGTTGTGCTCGAGCGCGTAGAGCCCTCCGGCCGCCATGATCCCGACCTGCCGCATGGCGCCTCCGAACTGGGTGCGGTAGCGACGCGCCCGCTTGATCAGCGCCGCGCTCCCCAGAAGCAGCGACCCCATGGGCGCCCCAAGCCCCTTGGAGAGACAGACGCTGACTGACGTGCAGGGCTCAGCGATCTCGCGCACCGTGCGGCCTTCGGCTACGGCGGCGTTGAACACGCGCGCGCCGTCGAGGTGAAGAGCCATCCCGTGCTCTGTGCAGAAGGCCCCGAGCTCGCGGATACGCTCGATCGGGTAGACGAGCCCGCCGAGTGCATTGAAGGTGTTCTCGATCACCACCAGGCGAGTCACCGCGTCATCGGCGTCCTCCTCGATCTGCACGAACGGCTCGAGCGCACCTGGGTCGAGCGTCCCGTCGGCCGTGTCGAAGCACCGCGTCTGCAGCCCGCACAGCGCGGCCGCCCCTGCCATCCCGTAGAGAAGCAGGTAGGCGCGGGCGTGGATGAAGATCTCGTCGCCCGCGTTACTCTGCGTGCGCAGAGCCACATAGTTGCTCATCGTCCCGGTGGGGAAGTACAGGGCGGCTTCCTTGCCGAAAAGGCCGGCGGCGCGCTGCTGCAACTCGTTGACGGTCGGATCCTCTCCGGACTCGTCGTCGCCGACCTCGGCCTGCAGCATGAAGCGCCGCATGGCGTCGCTGGGGAGGGTCTTGGTGTCGCTGCGCAGATCGATCGGCCGCGTCATGGCTTACGCCTCCGGGGTGGGGCCGCCCCGCGGGCGCCCCGCAGTCGTGAGGTAGGCGGACGCCTGGTCTCTGGCGCGTTCGATGTGAGCTTCGAACCGCTGGGCCGCGAGGGCACCGTCACCCGAGGCGATCGCCTCGACCATAGGCTCGTGCTCTCGCGCCGCGTCGGTAAGGCAGCCGTACAGATGCTCGTCGAGCCTCATGACTCCCTGGACAAAGGGCACGTGGCGCACGAAGACCTCGTACAGACGCCGATTGCGGGTGAGCCGGCAGACCGCCTCGTGAAACGCCATGTCCGCCTCGGACATGGCCTTCGTATCGTCCTCGGACGCAGCCGCCTCGAGGCCGGCGAGCAAGGCGCGCAGGGCCCTCATGTCGGCAGGCCGGTGCTTTTCGGCGAGCAGGCGCGCCGCGCGTGCTTCGATCGCGGCGCGCACCTCGTAGATCTCGCCGACGTCGGTGGGGGAGAGGAGCGTGACAAACGTGCCCCGATGCGGCTCCTCGCGCACCAGCCCCTCGGCGCGCAGCAGTTTGAACGCCTCGCGAAGCGGACCCCGGCTCACACCGAGCTGCTGGGCGAGCCGAGCCTCCACGAGCCGCTCGCCGGGCGCGAAGGATCCGGCGAGGATCGCTGACCGCACGCTGTCGGCGACGTCTTCGGCGAGAAGCTTGCGTGTCTTCAGGGGTCGCATTCCGTCGACAGTCTACCATAGACCGACGAGAATCGACCGGCCGCGCGCGGGCCACGCCTGCGGGGCTGTCGAGCAGTCTAGAGGCAGCAGGCGAGGCCCGTTTTCACCGCATACCAGGTCTGGACCCAGTCGGTGTGCGCAAGCTCCGGCTCGAGCAGCACCGCCCGGCTGGGGCGACCGGGCGCGCCGAGCCCCAGACGGACCGCCGCGCGGGCAGTCGCCACAGACGCCGCCGCGGCGGTCACCGGGAGCGTGCCCGTACCCAGCGCCATCGCGACCTGCGTGCGGGGCTCCAGTAAGTACGAGATGAAGGCGTACGCGGCGTCGGGGTGCGCGGCGCGCCGGCCTACGCAACACCCGAGCAGCGAGACCAGAGTGCCTTCGCGGGGGGCCACAAGACGCAGTCTCACCCCGGAGCGCTCCATGCGACGCAGGTCGGCCCGCGTCCCCAGGGTCACGTCGATCTGCCCGCCGGCGAAGAGCCGGCGGGCGAGCTCCGGGTCGCGCCAGGCGGCGTGTAGCCAGCGGTGATGCCCCTTCAGGAGGATGCGAACCTGCTCGGATTCCCGCGCGTCCAGCTCTTGCCCCGCGTCAAACCCGAGAGCCAGGGCCGCCGCCTGGAAGGCCACGGCCGCGTTGTCCGGCAGCGCCAGACGACCCCGAAAGCGCGGCGCGAATAGGTCGGCGTAGGAACGTGAGTGGTCGTCCGGGCCGGCCCGGACGATAAGGCCGACCTGCTCGGCCACCACGGGCACGAGACGGACGACCCCATCGCGGCCGGCCAGACCCCGGTACACCGGCTCGATGCTGCGCCACCCCGCGATCCGTTCCACCTCGACAGGGCGTACCGCGTCGCCGATGACGGCGGGCGCCACGTCGCTGTCGCTGCGCACGACGACCAGGTCGGGACGGGCGCCGGCCTCGAGCCGGCGACCGAGATCGAACTCGTCCGTCGCGTAGGTGAGCCTGAGCTCGACGCCCGGGTGGTGTACCCGAAAGCCCTGCGCGACCACCTTCGGCATGGCGTTGCGGGTTGTCAGCACCGTCAAGGCGCCGGTCTCTGGAGACGGGAGCGGCGAGGCGGCGCTCCGGCGCTCGGCGGCGGCGCCACAGCCCGGCGCCATGAGCGCGATGAGAAGGAGGGCGAGCCAAAATGCGGCCCGCGTCGCGCCGCAGTACAACGCGCGCCGCGCGGAGCCGATCACGCGATACGGAACCGCGCGCCCGTCACAGCTCGCCGGGATTGCGCTCGATGTAGTCGACGACCAGGTCGCGGGCGCGCTCGACGTGGCCGCGAAAACGCTCGGCGGCGGCATCCGGGTCGCCCGACTCGAGAGCCAGGAGCAGCGGCTCATGCTCGCTGGCGATATCCGTGTAGGAGGCGTAGATGACTCCATCTAGGCGAATGAGGCTGCGAAGAAGTGGCACGTGGCGATCGAAGACCCGGTGGATGCGACGGTTGCCACTCACGCGGCAGAGCGTGTCGTGGAACGCGAGGTCGGCGCTCGAGATCGCGGCGATATCGCCGCTGTCTGCGGCCGCCACAAGCTGCTCGAACAGCCGCCGCATGGAGCGGAGGTCGGCGTCGGTGCGGCGCAGAGCGACCAGCCGCGCAGCCGCGCTCTCGATCGCCGCACGCAGATCGTAGAGGTCCCGCACGTCGCGCGCCGAGAGGCGGGTGACGTAGGTGCCGTGGTGCGGCCGTTCGTCGACAAGCCCCTCGGCGCGCAACAGCTTGAGAGCCTCGCGCACGGGGCCTCGGCTGATACCGAGCTGTGCGGCGATCCTGGCTTCGACCAGCCGCTCGCCTGGCTCCAGCCTACCCGACAGGATCTCTTCGCGGACCCGATCGGCGACGTCCTCGGCAAGGGGTTTGCGTTGTTTGAGTGGCTCCATGACGCATCGGAATCTACCACACCCGACCTGCCGCGAGTACTGTGCCATCATTGGGCTGGGTGTTGCCCTCGGCCGGGTCGGCTGCTAGCCTGTCGACAGTCTACCATAGGTCCGGAGAGTGAGCGCGCAGTGCACTCCCACCATCCAGATTCGACCGCGCGAGGAGGAGTTCTTGTGGACGCGTCAACAGGCCGGCCCGCCGTCACGCTTCCGCAGGTTCACATGCCATTGCCGGGTCCTCGCAGCCGTGCCCTGCTGGCCCGCAAGGACAGGGTGCTCTGCGGCACGTTGCGCGACACGGAAGAAGTGCCGTTGGTGATGGCCCGAAAGTCCGACTGGCTCATCGAGGACGCCGACGGCAACACGTTCGCCGACCACGTCTCCGCCTGGGGGTCGACGCCGCTCGGCGCGAAGCCGGCGGCGGCCGTCGCGGCGGCCGCCGCGGCGCAGGCGGAGCAGGGCATGGAGATCACCGACTACGTCTTCAGCGAGCCGCCGCTCCTGCTCGCCGAGCGGCTTCTCGAGATCGCGCCCCCCGGCATCACCCGGGTCGGCCCGAGCATCAGCGGGACGGAGGCGGTGGAGACCGGGGTCAAGCTGGCGCGCGAGGCCACCGGCCGACCTATCATCCTCTCCTTCTACGGCCAATACCACGGGGAGTCCACCTACCTCACCGCGGCCGCCAGTACCGACCTCTCGGACGTGCCGAGTAACAGCGCCCAGTACGTGTCGGGCATCGTCTTCGCACCATACCCCAACCGCTTCCGGGCGCCGTTCCACAGCGGCCCGGGGCCCTACGACGATACCATCTACGTCGACTTCATCGAGCAGTACGTTCTCGTTCACCAGGTGGACCCAGAGCAGGTCGCGGGCGTGCTGATCGAGCCCGTGGTCGGGGAGGGCGGCATAGTCGTTCCGTCGGCCGCCTTCTGGCGGCGCCTTGTCGCTCTCTGCAAGCGCTTCGGCTGGATGCTGATCCTCGACGAGGTGCAGACCGGGCTCGGACGCTGCGGCACGATGTTCGCCGCCGAGTTGTGGGGGCTCGAGCCCGATGTACTCCTGCTCGGCAAGGGGCTGGCCGGAGGCGCCCAGCCCATCGCCGCCGTGCTCGCCACCGAAGCGGTGATGGCCGAGAGCGACGTCTCCCCCGGCGGGACGTTCGCCTGGTCGCCGCCGGCCTGTGCCGGAGCGCTGGCGAACATCGAGGCCATCATCGCACAAGGCGCGCTGGCCAACGCCTGCGCCTTGGCCGACATCGCCCTCGAAGAGCTCGGTGATCTGCCCGGGCGCGTCGAGCAGGTCGGCGACGTGCGCGCCATCGGCGCCTGGGTGGGCGTCGAGTTCGTGACCGACAGACAGACCATCACCCCGGCGCCGGCGTTCCACGCCGCGGTCCACCAGAGACTCGTCCGCCGCGGCGTGCTGGGCATCACGCAGTGGGGCAAGTGGGTGTACCGGCTGCAACCCGCGCTCAACATGCCGCCCGATCTGTTTCGCTGGTCGTGCCGGCAGGTCATAGCCGCGGTAGAAGAGGTAGCGCTGGCGCCCCCAGGGGAGCCGGGGCTGCTCGACCGCTACGCCGGCGGACGCCGGCGCACCGGCTAGACCGAGGTCCGCGTGCGGGCGGTATCTGCCGGGGGGGCGGCGTGAGAAGCTGGCCCTCGGGCGGCTGGCGCATGACCCTGCTGCTCGCCGCCCTTCTCGCCGGCGCGGCGGCGGCCTGCGGCCTCGCCGCGAACGCCCTCTCGAGCGATCCGCTGCCATTGTCTGGTCCCGGAGCGATGTTTGCGGTCCGCGACCTGTCGCTCGAACAGGCCGTCGCAGCCCTCACCGGTGGCGCCGTCTTCGTCGACGCGCGCGTCGCTGAGGCGTACCGGGCCGGGCACGTCGCCGGTGCTGTGAGTGTGCCCTACACGGCCCGTTTCGCAGCCTTGGGCGAGCTCCGCCGGCGCATCCCCCCGGGCGACCCGGTCGTCGTCTACTGCACCGGCCCGGGATGCCCGGCGGCCGCTCGCCTCGCCACCTGGATGGCAGCCCGAGGCTGGCGCGACGTACGCCTGTTCGCCGCCGGGTACCCTGTATGGGAGGCCGCCGGCCGGCCCGTGCAGACCGGCGCCGGGACGGAGCCACGGCCATGAAGGCCAGCAGCCTCCTGCTCGACCGTCGGCTGTCGTTCGCGCTGCGCCTGATCATCGGCACAGTCCTCATCCTCGCCAGCCTCGGCAAGCTCACCGACCCTCGCACCTTCGCCGACGCCCTCGCCGCGTACGCTCTCCTGCCTGCCGCTGCGGTCGCCCCGGCCGCCGTCGTGCTGCCGTGGGTCGAGCTGGTCGCGGGACTCGCGCTCCTGACCGGCGTCCCCGCCCGCAGCGCCGGGCTCGTGGCGGCTGTCCTGGCGGTGGGCTACGTCGCCGCCACCGCCTCCGCAGTCGCGCGCGGCTTCAGCATCTCCTGCGGCTGCTTCGGCGACGCCGCCTCGTCCAGCCCTCTCGGCTGGGGCGACGTCGCCTGGCGAGTGGCGCTGCTCACCGCCACCCTGCAGGTCGTCGCGGCGGAGAGCCTCGTCGCCGAGCCGGCCCGCCTGCTCCTCCGCCGGAGGGCGTAAACCGCGCGAGCCGCGGCGCTATCTCGCTAGCCCCGCCATCGAGCGCCTTGTCCAACATAGAGTCAGGACGAAGGAGATTGTTACCTATGGACGTCGAATCAGAGCGCGCGAAGATGATCGCGGGGCGGCTCTACCGCTGTGACGATGCCGAACTTGTCGCGGCGCGCATCAGAGCCCGTCAGATCGTTCAGCGCTACGGCGCTACAGATCCATCGGCGGAGGACGAACGTCAGGCCCTGCTGGCCAGCCTCTTCGCGGCGCTCGGAGGCGGCGTCGTCCTCGTACCTCCGTTCCACTGCGACTACGGCTGGAACATTTCGCTGGGCGCCGGCTCCTATGTGAACTGCAACTGCGTCATCCTCGACTGCGCTCCGGTGACCATCGGCGCAACCGCGCAGATCGGGCCGGGCGTGATGTTCTGCGCCGCCACTCACCCGGTCGACCCCGCGCAGCGAGCGCTCGGCCTCGAGTACGCGCAGCCGATCGTACTAGGCAGCAACGTCTGGGTCGGGGCGGGCGTCGTCATCGGACCGGGCGTGACGGTCGGCGACAACAGCGTCATCGGGGCAGGGAGCGTCATCATGCATGACGTCGCCGCGAACGTCGTCGCCGCCGGCAGCCCGTGCCGCGTGCTGCGCCGCCTCTGACCCCGGATCCAGAGACGGCGGGGCCCGTCTCCGGGGCCCCGCCGTCTCTCGCTTGGTGCTCTGCGAGCCGGTCTAGTTCACGTCGATGAAGATCGGGTTGGAGTAGAACCAAAGGTCGGCCCATGCCTTGGCGGCCGTGTTGTTGCCCTTCGCCCTCGTATCCATCAGGGGGTTGCCCTCGGCGTCCGTCTGTCCCTTGACACCGAGGCCCATGTTGGTGCCACGGAGACGCAGGTACATGTCGCTGTGGACGTCGGAGATCGTCGCCGTCACGACGTTGAAGCCCTCGGCGTCGACCGTCCAGTCGGCCGACGCGAAGCGCTGAGCCACGTAAGTGCTCGAGTTCGTCGTGTTCGTGGCGAACTCGGGGCTCGACGGGTCGATCATGCCCGTGACGTTGCCGGCAATGAGGTCGACGTGATCGACCACGGGCGTCGCGTTGTTGTAGTTCTTGGCGGGGCTCTTGAAGCGA
>Ga0315275_10001490_pt1 | contig 20683 bp, 12 predicted proteins | sample YL17G03_0_MG_FD_205557 | JGI IMG/M metagenome (GOLD analysis project Ga0315275, IMG submission 205557) | Sediment microbial communities from Yellowstone Lake, YNP, Wyoming, USA - YL17G03_0 | ecosystem: Environmental > Aquatic > Freshwater > Lake > Sediment | place: USA: Wyoming | collected...
AAAAATGTGGCCAGGCACTTATAATATAGTGGTTTATGTTTTTGTGTCCCCGTAGCTCAATTGGACAGAGCGTTGGCCTCCGGAGCCAAAGGTTGAAGGTTCGACTCCTTTCGGGGATATTTTGTGCCATACGTGTCCGCAGCATAGCTTGTTAGTCTCCGACTTTGCTGTGTGAAGACAGGAGAGTTGTTATGTACAGACAGAGGGGATTTACGTTGGTGGAGCTTTTGGTGGTGATTGCCATTATTGTGCTGCTGATGGCGATTTTGCTGCCGGCGCTTCAGAGAACCAGGGAGCAGTCGAAGAGAGTTGTCTGCGGCAGCGGTCTTAAACAAATCAGCCTCAGCCTGCACATGTACGGCGAGGAAAACGACGCGAAGCTCCCCTTGAACCAGGGCGGATGGTGGCTGTGGGATATTGCCTACAGCACGACCGACTACATTATTGCCACCGGGGGCGACAGGAAGATTTTCTACTGCCCATCCGATCCTCTCAAGAAGCCGGATATGGCGTGTCTGTGGCAATTCAGCCAGAACTTGCCGCTGGCGACGCGCATCGGCGAGGTGGCCGAGCCTAAGACCGGGCGGGAGGAGTACTATCGGGTCACAAGCTACTTCTGGATGATGGATACCGTTGCCGGGCGGACTTACTCGCCGGGGGGCAGCCCTCCCAAGAGGTGGATAAAGACGCTGAACTGCAAACAAGCCGCATCGACCGAGCTTGTCGTCGATGCCACGCTTAGCACTGGGACCGATCCTAAGACCGCCAGCTTTGCAGAGGTCCAGGGCGGTTCGTGGGCGCGATACAAGCTGTACGACCGCACCAATCACCTGACCAACGGAGACAGGCCCGCCGGCGGCAATATGATGTTTGTCGATGGGCACGGCGAGTGGCGGCATTTCAATGAAATGGATTACCGCCTGACAGGGCCGGTCCATTGGTGGTAGGACCGGGAGCATGTCCTTCGGCGTCTGCATCAGCCATTGGCGAGAAATCCGGCTGGACTTGGTCGGTGTCACCTCGCGGAAAAACCTGGATGATAGGAACCGTCCCGGTTATCATATCCAGCCACAACCGAATTCCTATTAGCACGTAGGCAGATAGGAAGCATGATGTCGGCGGAGATCAGGCCGAGGTTGTGAGATTGTGACGGCGAATTGTCGTAGAAACCTTAGCAACGGAAAAGGAAATGACATACGTGGGCTACAAGAAGGTGGTGAAGAAGTGGATGATTCTGTCTTGTGTTCTGATTGTTCTTGCGGCGTTTTCGCCGCGAGCGACGGCAGAACAGGGGGATGCGGACCCGGCGATTCTCACGCTGGAGCGGATATTTACTGAGGAGGAGTTTGAGCCTGATGAATTCGGCCCGGCTCGATGGCTGGAGGACGGAGCCGGATACACGATTCTGGAGGAATCGCAGGATGAGAAGGGCGGTGAAGGTGCCGAGGGCCCTGGGCGGGATATTGTGCGTTACGATCCTAAGACGGGCGGGCGGGAAGTAATTGTTGCCGCGGCCCGGCTGATACCTAAGGGCGAATCGCAGCCGATGGAGATTGAGGATTACTCCTGGTCGGAGGATGGCAAGAGATTGCTGGTATTTACGAATGTCAAGCGCCTCTGGAGAGAAAACACGCTGGGCGACTACTGGGCGCTCGACTTAGAGACTTGGGAGCTGGTCAGGCTTGGCGGGGACGCCGAGCCTTCGACGCTGATGTTTGCCAAACTCTCGCCGGACGGCAGCCGTGCTGCTTATGTGCGCGACAAAAACATCTACGTCCAGGACCTCAAAAGTATGCGCATCAGGCAACTGACCAAGGACGGCTCGGACACCATAATCAACGGCACATCCGACTGGGTCTATGAGGAGGAGTTTCGCCTGCGGGATGGATTTCGCTGGAGCCCGGACGGCAGGTGGATTGCCTATTGGCAATTTGATACGGAGGGCGTGCGCGAATTTCATCTTATAAACTACACGGATTCGCTGTATCCCCAAATTACGAGTTTCCAGTATCCTAAGGTCGGAGAGAAAAACCCCGCCTGCCGTGTCGGGGTGATTAGCTCCGATGGGGGCAAGACGCGGTGGTTCGAGCCTGCCGGCGATCCGCGCGACCATTATATACCAAGAATGGAATGGACGGATGATTCAAAGGCGATAGTCTTTCAGCGTCTCAACCGCCTGCAGAATACCAATGAGGTAATGCTGGGCCAGGTTCGCAACGGGTACGTCAGGAAGATTATGACCGAGCGGGACGAGGCGTGGCTCGACGTCGGGGACGACCTCATAATGCTCGATGACGGCAGGGGCTTTACGTGGTTGAGCGAACGCGACGAGTGGCAGCATCTGTATCTGGTGTCTCGTTCGAGCGGGAAGGCGGAGCTTCTGACGCCCGGCGAGTTCGACGTGATAAGCGTCCAGGGCGTTGATGAGGAGGGCGGCTGGGTGTATTACATTGCTTCGCCGAATAATCCGACGCAGCGATATTTGTATCGCTCGCCGCTTGACGGCAGCGGCACGGTAGAGCGAGTGATGCCTGACGGTCAAACCGGGACGCATAGTTATCAGATTTCTCCCGATTCGAAGTGGGCCTTTCATACCTATTCCTCATTTGGCGAGCCTCCGCGTACAGAGCTGGTCAGCCTGCCGGGACATAAAACGATGCGGGTGTTGGTGGACAACTCGGGTCTGCGGGCGAAGCTCGATAAACTGCGGAATGGGCCTTTTGAATTCTTCCGCGTGGATGTTGGCGAAGGCGTGCTGTTGGACGGCTGGTGCATAAAGCCGCCTAATTTTGACCCGGAGAAGAAATATCCGTTGTTCTTTTACGCATACGGCGAGCCGGGCGGGCAGACTGTGCTGGACAAGTGGGGAGGAGAAAAATACCTCTGGCACCTGATGCTTGCTCAGCAGGGTTACTTGGTGATGAGCGTTGACAACCGCGGGACGGCGGCGCCTCGCGGGCGCCAGTGGCGAAAGTGCGTCTATCGGCAGATAGGAATTCTTGCATCGGCGGACCAGGCTGCCGCGGCGCGGGCAATTATCAAGAGCCGGGCTTATGTTGATCCGGACAGAATCGGGATATGGGGCTGGAGCGGCGGCGGCTCTATGAGCCTTAACGCAATTTTCAGGTATCCGGAGCTTTACCATACCGCAATGGCGATTGCGTTTATCAGCAATCAGCGATTTTACGATACGATCTACCAGGAGCGCTATATGGGGCTGCCGGAGGATAATGAAGAAGGGTACAAGAACGGCTCGCCCATAACCTTCGCGCATCAGCTTGAGGGCAATCTCCTGATTATCCACGGGACCGGCGACGACAACTGTCACTATCAGAGCTGCGAAGTCCTTATCAACGAATTGATCAAGCACAACAAGTATTTTTCGATGATGTCGTATCCGAACCGCACTCACAACATAAAAGAGGGCGAAAACACGCGGCGACATCTCTACGAGCTAATGACCAGGTACCTAAAAGAGCGCATGCCGCCCGGCCCACGCCCAATCAAGAATGGGAATTGAGAGTCGTAGTACACCGTCAAGACTAATCTGAGGAGTTGTCATTGCGAGGAAGCCTGCCCTGAGCGAAGTCGAATGGGCGGCAATCTCAGACCGTCCGAAGCCCGGAGATTGCTTCGTCGTTTCACTCCTCGCAATGATATCCATCGTTTGACCTTGACAGAGTAGTAGTGCCTGATTGCAGGGCAATGCCAACCGACTTGAAGAACGTTGCGCTCAAGGCTGCTTCTTGGTTTTCTTCTCTGGCGGCGGATTTTTGAAGAATCCAAGGTCAATCTCAGCGGGTCCGGGATTCTCAGAGGTAAGCGGGTCGGTGTCGGCGAAGAGCTTTTGCTGTTCGGCCATCACGGCCATCAGCTCTTTGACCTTCCCGGCATTAGCCGGGTCGTTGGCCAGGTCCTTCGTTTCGTATGGGTCATTTTGCAGGTCGAACAACTGGGTCTTGTTAATCAGCGGGTAGCGCAGCAGCTTCCATCTGCCGCGGCGGACGGCCCGCTGGAAATTCCTGTAGGCAAGGAAGATTGTATCTCGAACGCCGTCCGTCCGCCCGCGGATAACCGGTGCCAGACTCTTGCCGTCCAGCCCCGGCGGGACCTGCTCACCAACGAGATCGCACACCGTCGGGAATACATCCAGCAGGTACACGAACGCATCGGATGTCCTGCCCTTTGGAATACCCGGGCCGGCGAGGAAGAGCGGCACGCCCATACTGTGCTCGTAGAGGTTCTGCTTGCCCATCAGGCCGTGGCTCCCGATCGCTATGCCCTGGTCGGACGAAAAGATGATGATCGTATTGTCGTACTCGCCGAGGTCTTTTATCGCTTGGATGAGCCGTCCGATGTGGTGGTCCAGGCCGGTAATCATGCCGTAGTATTCGTGGATGTGACGACGGATGGCGTCTTTGGTGCGCGGCCAGGCTTCCAACTGTTCGTCGCGGATCTTCAATTCGCCGTTGTCAAAGGGATGAAACGGCAGGTAGTTCTGCGGGAGCGGAATATCCTCTCGCTGATATTGGGCCAGAAACTCCGGCGCGGGATTCCGGGGGTCGTGCGGCTCGGAGAATGCGAGATACATAAAGAAGGGCTTTGCCTTCGAGCGGGTCTTGAGAAAGGTGATTGCGTCGTCGCAGATGATCTTGCCCGGCTGAACGGTGTCGAAGGTGTTGTGGTGCACGACGTACTTGGTGTGCTCGAAGCGAGGATGGAGCAGTCGTTCGGTGTTGCCCTGCTTGCCGTGGTGGTATGTTTCGTAGCCGGCCTGGTTCATCGAATCGGGGAAGTTCGGCATGTCAGGCCCGGCGTAGAGTTTTTGATTGCCGTCGGCCCCGTTGGTTCCGAAGCGGAAGTAGGCCCGGCCGCTCAGCAGCATGTTTCGGCTGGGCCGGCATACCGCCCCGGCGTTGCCGCCCATACAGTAGGCGTTGGTGAATACAAGCCCCGACCTGGCCAGCTTGTCGAGATTGGGCGTTTTGATGTGCGGGTTGCCCAATGCTCCGATAGTGTCTTCTCGCTGGTCGTCGGTGAGAATGAAAAGCACGTTCGGCTTCTTCGGTTTTGCTGCGCTGGTTTGAGTGCCGGTATTCATGCACCCGGCCGGCACGCCGAGCGCGGCGCCGGCACCAACACATTTTAGAAAATCACGGCGGTTCATACTCGGGACAATTATCCGGCAGTGAGCGTTTCTGTCAAGTTCCAAGCTGGAGACCCGCGGCGGGGCGGGGGGGAGGACAGAAGACGGACGACGGACGAGAGATGACGGACGCTGGATGCTGGTGGGCCTTGAGGGAATTGGGTTTGTTTTGCATAAAAAGGGGCGATTTGTAGAGCGCGCTCGACAGTTGTAGAGCGCGGACGCTGGCCACGAAGACACGAAGGCAGGAAAAAGACAGAATACAGAAGACAGAAGACGGAAGACAGAAGATAGAAGAGGGAAGACAGGAGACAGGAGACAAGCAGGGATCGGGGGATCATGTTGGAGGGGTCAGAAGAGCAGGGGGTCAGGCAATTGGGGGATTTTGGGCGGTTCAAGGTGATGATGATTGAAGCCTCCATAAATAACGATTGAGTTTATGATTTCAACGTGTTAGATGGGTATTATACTATGTGCGGTGTTTGGTGTCAAGTGAATTCTAACCACAGATTTCACGGATTTTCACGGATTTGGTTGAAACTCTAAATCCGAAGCACGAAATCCGAAACAATATCGAAACCCGAATGCTCAAATGACCGAAAGGAAGAGGAATCGCGGATTGCGCAGATTATATGGATTTGGGCATAAGAGTATATAAGTGTATGCGTATATACTTATGGGGTGCACTATGAAACGATGTTTTGGGGTAAGCGGCTATTTGGTTGGGGGCAAGTTGAATCTTAGGCCCAGAGGGCGGAGGGGACGTGAAGAGTGAAGCGTATCTCGGTGGGGTTGGCGGGTTGGGTGAAGGCGGCCGGGTCGGCGGGTTTCCGCCACGGGCGGATTTGCACTTCGTTTCAAGATGATTGAGGGCGCAGGATGGCGAAAGATGTTGTTGGGACGTATTTGAGTGAGATAAATGGGGCGAAGGGGTGATCCGCCGCGGCGGACTCGATGAAGGCTGTTTGAAATTGATGAACGAATTAGAATAATAGGTGGTTGTCCCGAATGGCGGTTCGTTAAGGGGTTTCAGACCTGATTTCGAAGCTAATTTCAAGGATTTTCTTGCTTAAGGGACCGGCATTCGTGGCTGGCCCTATATAGTTCGCGAAAAATGTACCGGACACCTTTAATTATCCCTTTAATTATCGCGGAGAGTGGCTGGGAAAAGTGGCCGCGCTCAATATTTAAAATCCACAAGCACGAATCCGTCTTTCTCTACAAGTTCATGCATTATTATGTTGTGAAAGTCAAATCGGAAATCAGGAAGACCTCGATGATCGTGGAAGATAAGGATTGGTCGGGAACCCGTCGATTTTTCTAGGATAGACCTGCACTTGTCAATCACCCACCCCTCCCAAACTGGCAGCCAATCATCCGTACAGTTGCCTCCAATCATCGTCCAATCCCCCATCAGGCCACTGGCTACATGGGGGTCGTTTAGATAAGGGGAGCGAAAGGCTTCAATAGGGATCACACCAGCACCCAATATTGCGTTATAACAATCAAGTATTTCCGAGGTCACATCCTTTGGCGAAAGCTCCGACAGGTCAGGGTGATGCTGAGTGTGAATCCCGATCAGGTGTCCTTCTTCGTCTATTCTGCGAACGATAAGAGGGTTTTCTATTACGCTGGGGTCGGGACATATTTGGTAGGGTTCTCTGCACTGCCACCAATCGTCCGTGAATGGATTGCCCGTCAAAGGAGCACGGGATTTGTTCTCTCCGATAAGGAAGAATCCTGCCCTTACGCGAGTCCCATCTGCTTTCGTGATCGTCTTGAGTTGATCAAGTATATAAGGCGTTGATACAGGACGTGGCCCATCATCAAACGTAATCATGAATTCCTTAGGTTTACCGAAAATCTGCTGATTACCCCAAGCACTTTCACCTGCGGAATTTCTGGCCTGTGCATTGAAGTAATATGTCCTATTATGCTTCAAATCGCTGATGGTCTGACTGAAGGGTTGACCGGATGTCACAGAGCCAGACCATGACGTATAGACGTAACTGCCGGTTGCTTCCCTGTACCGGAACCTGTATTGACACGCCTCGCCGCCATCATCGGTAAGGATGGCGTTTAACGTGGCCGACGTTTTTGTGACATCGGTAGCAGGCGATGTAGAAACAACGGGTGCGTGAAGATCTTCTATGGTAATCTTGCCAATATTCATTGCTACACTGGATGAAGAATCCTGTGATAAGTCAAGCCAATCAAGATAAATTGCTGTCCAAGTCCAAATATAGATTTGACCAACATAAACGTTAGAGACATACTTTTGTCCTATCTCGGTCGGGGGGATTGTGGAATAATTATACCCGTATATGGAGTTCCATAGATCTACTAAACAGTATTCCCCACTCGCAAAAGCGGGGCAGTAATCCCACCACCAGTAACCACCCACGATCCCCATCTTTGTTAAAAGACCTATATCATTGGATTTATATTCAACAGAATATGTATCTGGATTTCTTGAAACCAAGGTCTTTACATAAAATGTGCATTTCATCCCCAACAGAACGAAAGCGTTTCCTCCAAAACCTCCTGGAAGGGGTGGTGTTCCGCTAATTTCCGCTAAGGCATTTTCTAAAATTAGTTTAGCTTTATTGCTATACAATCCACCACTTCCATCGAGGTTAAGGGTATGCCGAAACTGTGAAAAATTCATATGCGGGAAAACAATTGGTACATCTTGGGGTGCTTTATGGGTGTGGGTAGTAGCATTAATAGATATGTTACCAGAACTCTGCGAAAAAGTATAACTTGCTGCCCCGTAATCACCTGGAGGAGCAAATGGGCCCCAGTCAGTTGATCTTATACCGGAAAATCCACCGATGACACTCCATTGCCAGTAATGGTCCGCATATAAAACTTGATTGGTTGTGCTAAAAAGTTGGTAGTATCCCACACCTGATAAGTCAGTAAACTCCCAAGAATTACCTGTGTTGACTTCAGGATGAACACCATCATAATTCCAAGTTTCCGTAAAGGTGTAAGGTTGGCCTTGAGCGTTAACAATTGACATAGATATGAAAGATACTAGTAAACTCACTAAGACAATTGTTAAGATTGATTTATAAGCAGCGTTCATATTTTCATCTCCTTTTTTGATTTTATGTCTGTTGACCTTGAACGCGAACTCAAGATTCGCGTGTTTACTCGTAACGCCATCAAAGGTTATCTCCACCGGGATTTCCTATATACACTTTACTGGAACACTTCTGCACGCACAATTCAAACCCTATAATACCAAAACTACATCGCAATTTCAATTAATTTCCTAAAAATCTAGCACCCCATGTGGCATCAAACACAAGAAAAGCGACATTATGCCGTATTGCGGTTCTCGTCCTCGGGGCAGCCGTATCGCTGATTGCGGGCTTATGGAGCGTGGGAGGACAGGTAGGTTCGACTGTCCTGTTGAAGCCGCTGCGCGGCGAGTTGTTCAAACAGATGCCTCGACTGCGCTCGGCATGACAGTGGGGTGGACGCAGATTCGCGGGGTTGGAGATTGCCGCGTCGGCCTCAGGGGCCAAGCCTTTTGCTCCTCGCAATGACAGCGTGGGTTGGCCGGCGTTGTGCGGTGTTTTGCGGGGGTGGTTGGATGAAAAAGAGCTTTACCGCGGGGTTTGTTTGGTGTGAAATGCTTTCAATGTTAATTAAGAGACTCTAACAGAACCTGACTTCAAGATAAGGAACCGCTTCGCCCCTTGGGGGCGAGGCGAGCTGTTTGAGTAGATTCCTCGGCTTCGCTCGGAATGACAGGGGAAGTTCTGTTAGAGTGCCTAAATCCGATCTGAGAAGTTTGGAAAGGGAAGTCAGATGAAGAAGTGGGTGGTTTGTATTCTGGTGGGTTTGTGCGGGTGTATTGCAGTGCAATCGATCGCTGCTGAGAGAGAAGAGGCCGAGACAAGCAGGGAGATGGTCTTCAAAAGGAAGTATCTCAATCTGCCGGTCAAGAACGGCGCGCGCAAGCGGATAATGAAGGTAATTGTCGATGGGCAGGTCGTCCGCGAGTTTGAAATTGAATTGGCCGACAACGAGGCCGACTTCTGGGCGTTTATGGACGTCAGCAGGTTCAAGGGCAAGAGGGCGACAATCGAGGTGGACTCCGTCGGACGAGGCTCGAAGGGTCTGAGCGCTATCGTTCAGGCCGACTCGATCAAGGGCGGCGAGAACCTGTACAAGGAGAAGCTGCGCCCACAGTTCCATTTCACCTCACGTCGCGGGTGGAATAACGACTCCAACGGCCTTGTATTCTACAGGGGCGAGTACCACCTTTTTTATCAGCACAATCCTTACGGGTGGAATTGGGGGAATATGCACTGGGGGCACGCGGTCAGCAAAGACTTGGTGCACTGGAAGGAACTCGACGATGCGATTTGCCCCGACGAGCTGGGGACGATTTTCTCCGGCTCTGCCGTGGTCGATGAGCGCAATACGGCCGGCTTTCAGACCGGCAAAGAGAAGCCCATCGTCTGTATTTATACCTCCGCCGGGGGGACATCGGCGATGTCGAAGGGGCAACCGTTCACGCAGTCCATCGCGTACAGTAACGACCGGGGCAGGACGTGGACGAAGTACGAGGGCAACCCGGTGGTAGGGCACATCCGCGGCGGTAACCGAGACCCTAAGGTCATCTGGCATAGGGCTACGAATCAGTGGGTGATGGCGCTCTATATCGAGGACAGCGTTATGACGTTCCTTACGTCGAAGGACCTGAAAAGCTGGGAACGTCACAGCGACATCAAGAGCTATCACGAGTGCCCGGAGCTGTTCGAGCTGCCCGTCGATGGCGACAAGAATAATACGAGATGGATACTCTACGGGGGCAGCGGAGACTATCTGATTGGGCAATTCGATGGGAAGGAATTCAAGAGGCAGGCCGAGAGCATCCCCTTCCAACGGGGCAACTGCTTCTACGCATCGCAGACATTCAACAACATTCCCGAAGAGGACGGGCGACGAATTCAGATTGCGTGGGGCCGGGTCGCGATGCCGGGTATGCCGTTCAATCAGCAGATGCTTTTCCCGGTGGAGCTGACCTTGCGGACGACGGATGAAGGAATTCAGATGTTCGCCGAGCCGGTCAGAGAGATCGAGACTCTTCACCGGAAGCGACAAACCTGGGAGCGGACGACCTTAGGGCCGGGCGGGAACCTGCTTTCGGGCATCGAGGGCGAGCTCTTTCATATCCGCGCTGAATTCAGTCCCGCTGATGGGCGCCAGTTCGGATTTGTGATTCGCGGCGAGCCGGTTGTCTATAATGTCGAGAAGAAGGAGATTTCGTGCAAGGGCAAGAGTGCTGAGTTGAAGCCGGTCAACGGTAAAATCCGCCTTGAGATTCTGGTCGATAGAGCGTCTATTGAGATATTCGGGAACGATGGGCGGGTCTATATGCCGATAGGCACAATTCTGCCGGACGATAACAGGACGCTGGAGCTATTCAGCAACGACGGCAGCACCGGCATCGATTCGCTCGAACTCCACGAACTCCGCCCAGCCTGGGAATAGGACAAAAAAGTGATCGCGATAAAAATTGCAGCGGCGGTAGTCGGGTTGATTGTCGTCTATTTTCTGGCGAGGCGTGTGGTCCGCGTGGCGAATCGCAAGCGGCTGCTGGCTGCGCCGCTCCCGGAGGACCGCAGGCGGATCATCGAGAAGAATGTGCCGCTGTATAAGCGGCTGCCGGATTCGCTGAGGCAGCAGTTTGGCGGGCTTGTCAACGTATTCCTGGCTGAGAAGCATTTCGAGGGCTGCGGCGGCCTGGAGATAACCGATGAGATAAAAATCACGATTGCCACCCAGGCGTGTATGCTGCTCCTGAACCGCAGAACGAAATGCTTTCCGAGGCTGCACACGATTCTTGTGTATCCTCACACATACGTAGCCAAGGCAACCTCCTCTGACGGCATGTTAATAACCGACGAGCACAGCGTGCGTCTCGGAGAGTCCTGGCAGAGCGGCCCGGTTGTTCTTGCGTGGGACAGCGTAATAGATGGAACATCGAATGTCACTGAGGCCCAAAACGTGGTGCTTCACGAATTCGCCCACCAGTTGGATCAGGAGGACGGCGAGGCTGACGGCGCCCCGATTCTCGAGAACCGCAGTCGCTACAGTGCCTGGGCGCGTGTTCTAAGCGCGGAATATGAGGCCCTGCAGAAGGGAACAGAGCGCCGCACACGCTCGGTTCTTAGTGAGTACGGCGCGACGAACCCGGCTGAGTTCTTCGCGGTGGCGACCGAGGCTTTTTTTGAAAAGTCCCGGCAAATGAAGAAGAGACATCCGGAGCTTTATGATGAGCTGAAGGACTACTACAAGCTCGATCCTGCGGAGTGGCTGTGAGACGGTTGCACTGCCGGAGGAATCTGGTATTCTATTGCAAATTCAAGCTTGGTTGTGTGACCGGGCGCAGCTGTACAAGATACGCAAGGTTGCAGGGAGCTGACGATGCAACGGATTACACGCAGAGGTTTTATTAAAGGTTCGATGGCCGTGGGCATGTCGCTTGCGCTGCCCTATTCCCGTGTGCGAGGGGCCAACGACGATATTCGCGTTGCCGTGGTGGGTTTTAACGGCCATGGCAAGACCCACATCAGCTCGTTCAGAAGGCTGCCGGGAGTGCGGGTGGTCGCGCTGTGCGATGTGGACCGCGACGTGCTGGACGGCGGGGTCGGCGAGTTCAAAGGCAGAAACGAAAAGGTCGATGCGTACATTGATATTCGCAAACTGTTGGAAGACAAGGGCATAGACGTGGTCTCGACGGCGACGCCGAATCACTGGCACTCTCTGGTGACCGTCTGGGCGTGCCAGGCGGGCAAGGATGTCTGCGTCGAGAAGCCGGTCTCGCACAACATCTTCGAGGGCCGCAAAATGGTCGAGGCCGCCAGAAAATACGGCCGCATCGTGCAGGGAGGGACCGAGTCCCGTTCCGACGACGCGCTGCGAAAGGCGGTCCGCTACATCCGGGAGGGTAAGCTCGGCAAGATACTGGTCGGATACGGTTTCTGCTACAAACGACGCGAGAGTATGGGTAAGGTCGATGGCCCGCAGCCCATTCCTGAATCGGTTGACTACAATTTGTGGTGCGGCCCGGCGCCGATGACGCCTTTGATGCGCAAGAACCTGCACTACGACTGGCACTGGGTCTGGCCCACCGGCTGCGGCGAAATCGGAAACAACGGGCCTCACCACCTCGACGTTCTGCGGTGGATATTGGGCCAGGACGGATTGCCTCGGCGGGTGATGAGCATCGGCGGGCGATTCGGATACGACGACGACGGCGAGACGCCCAACACGCAGATCGCCTTTTATGATTATGAGCCGGCGCCTATTATCTACGAGGTGCGAGGTCTGCCGACAAAGCAGGGCGATTCGTCTATGGATGTCTATCGGATGGTCGGCAGGGCGGGTGCGGTTATCAGCAGCGGCAAGGCCGGTCCGGGTCCGAACACCGGCGTGGTCATTCAATGCGAGGGCGGGTATTTCGACCAGGACAGCTCGGCGGTCTATGACAACAAGGGCAAGCTGATTGAGAAATTCGCCGGCGAGGGCTCACTGCCGACCAACGTCGAGCACGATGCCAACTTCATCAAGGCGGTGCGCAGCCGAAAGAGGAGCGACCTCAACGCCGAGATACTCGAAGGGCACCTCTCAACGGCTCTGTCTCATATTGCGAACATTTCGCACAGGCTCGGAAAGCAGTCTCCTGCGGGGCATATCAAAGAGGTGATCCAATCGAATCACGATATGTCGGAGGCGTTCGGGCGATTCAGCGAGCATTTGGGGGCCAACGGCGTTGACATCGAGAAGACGCCGGCCATTCTCGGACCGTGGCTTACGATGGATTTGGGCAAAGAGAGGTTCGTCGGTGACTTCGCAGACCGCGCGAACCAGTTGCTCAGCCGGAATTACCGCGAGCCGTTTGTTGTGCCTGAGAAGGTATGACAGAGAGCAAGTTTTTTTTGTTGGACGTAGTTGAGGATTAACATTATGTCTTCGAGTAACAGGGTAATCTCCCGCCGTGAGGTGCTGTTGCGTGGAGCCCAAACGACAACAGGTGTTTTAGCGGCTGTTGCGCTGGGCTCGTGTAATTCGTTGCGGGGCGCACGGCCGGGCAGGTCAGCTTCGCAGATTCGTTTTGGCCTGACAACCTATCAATGGGGCAAAGACTGGGATTTGCCGACGCTTATTGAGAGTTGTCGGAAGGCTGGGGTCTTAGGCACGGAATTGCGAACGAGTCAATCTTACGCGCACGGCGTTGAGCTGGACATCAGCGCCAAGCAGCGTCAGGATGTAAAAAAACGCTTTGCGGACGGTCCTGTTACGCTTGTCGGCATTGCCACAAGTGAGTGTTTCGATTCGCCCGACGCGGAGGAGCTCAAGGCGGCAATTGAAAACACGAAGGGCTACATCAGGCTCAGCCATGACACAGGGGGCAGCGGCGTGAGAGTCTTCCCCAACAGCTTTCAAAAGGATGTGCCGCGAGAGAAGACTATTGAGCAGATTGGTAAGTCGTTGAACACCGTTGGCGCATTCGCCGCAGGCTATGGCCAGCAGGTCCGCCTCGAGGCGCACGGCAGCGCCGGCGAACTGCCGACCATAAAGGCGATTATGGATTGTGTCACCGAGCCGGCCGTCAGAGTGAAGCTGAACTGCGACAAAAGAGACAACGAGGGCGAGGGCTTTGAGCACAATTTTAACCTCGTTAAAGACCGTCTCGGCTGCACGATTCACGCCCACGATTTCAAAGACCCCGAATATCCTTACCCGCTGATGACGGATTTGCTTGTGAAGATGGGCTGGTCCGGGTGGATACTGTTGGAGAACAGCAGCAGTGTGCCGGACCGCGTCGCAGCGCTTGTCGAGCAGAGGGGGATATTCGAGCAAATGCTGCGCAAATCACTGGTGGGGTGATGGGAAATATAGACCGGCCGGCATACGCAGAAACCGTGGCACGGCCATTTCCTCGACTTCGCTCGGGACAGGCCTGGCCGTGCGTTCACGGACTGGAAGCCCGTGCCACCGGTTGTCCCGCAGTGATTTACGTGAAGCTGTTATTGACGACACTGGTTATTTCCGGGGTGTATTTGACCAACAGGAATTCGAGGGTAAAGGCGGCGTAAATGAACACGAAGACTGCCGGTGTTGCGGCTATCCTTGGCGCCAGTCTGATGTGGGCTATCGAGCCGATTCTTGCTAAACTGGCTTATAGAAGCTCCGATTATCTTCAGACCTCCGCCTTCAGGGCGATTGGCGTTGCCGTGACGGCCCTGGTTTACGTGTTCCTGACTAACAGGGGGAGTCTCAAGGTCAGCCGAAAACAGTTCTCCGTGCTGGTCTATATCGCCCTGGCGGGCACAATCGTCGCGGATTTGCTGTATCTATACGCGCTCGGAGAGATTGCCGTAGTTAATGCTGTTCTGATTGGCCACATGCAGCCGATCTTCGTGGTTCTGATAGGATACTTCCTGTTGAAAGAAGACAGACTCACGAGGTATGATTACCTCGGCATATTCATAATGATTGTCGCGGGCTTGCTCGTCACGACGAAGACGCCCACCAACCTTTCCGCTCTGAGATTGGGCGCCGTCGGCGATCTTCTGGTGCTGGTGGCGACGGCGGCCTGGGCGACAACCGGGATAGCGACCAGAAAGCACCTTCGGCAGCTCAATGCCGGCGTGGTCGCCTTCTATCGGTTTTCGATTGCTTCACTGATCCTCGTATTGTATTTGTCACTTACGTCAGCCATAGTCCTTTCGAGTGTCTATCAAGTCTTGCTGGGTCTGACGGTCGGCGTCGGGACGATACTTTATTATGAAGGATTGAAACGGATCAAGGCGGCCCAGGTCTCCGCTCTCGAGCTATCGACGCCGCTTTTTGCCGTATTATTGAGTTTTCTAATCCTTCGAGAATTGGTTACAATGATGCAGATATTCGGCATCGCCCTGCTGATTGTCGGCGTGTATTTCTTGTCGCGGAAAGAAGAGGCGTATTTCTAAGGCTTTGGCAGCAGCGGATTATCCACCCTTGTTGCCATTGTATCGCGGGGGTATGTCGCAAATCCCACTTTAATCTCCGGGCTGGACGCCCAGGAACCCGCCGAAAACGTGTGATAGATGACTGGATGAACGTGAAATTGTGGTACAATAGGACGTATTCTGCAAAAAATACGAGAAAATGCCCAAAAAACCGCGTCACGTTTGGCGGTTTCGTTGCACTTATAGGTAAGCAGTAACGGATGAGCAGCTACGATGACTATGTAGAACTGGTCGAAAAAGCGCAGCTCGGCGACAAGGAGGCTCTGGACCGCCTGGTTGAGGTGGTGCGCATGCGCTTGCAGGAATATGTGTTTCGCCTTACGCTGGATCAGGATTTAACACAGGATATTGTACAGGAGAGTATTTTGGAGATGTTCAGAGTATTCGACAGGCTCAAGAGGGCGGAGCGGTTCTGGCCCTGGTTGTACGGCATTACCTTTAATAAGATTCGCAGTCACTACGGGCGGCAGTGGCGCCACAGGGCGGTTTCACTGTCCGGGGCGGGTTTTGAGGCTGCCCAGGCGAACGGCAAGGACGGTCTGGCGGACATGGTCAGCCGGGAGCTCAAGCAGATTGTCGTTAAATCAATGCAGGAATTGGAGCCCCGGCACAGGGCCGTTTTGACTATGCGGTGTTACGACCAGATGGCCTATTCGGAGATCGCAAAAATAATGGGCTGCAGCGAGTTCGGCGTCCGAGCATTGTTCTACCGGGCCAAGAAGGCGCTGGCTAAGAAGCTGTCCGGCTACGGATTTGGCAAGAGCTCTCTGATCGTGACTTTGGCTGTGTTCGGGAAGATGACAGCTACGAGCGAGGCTGCTGCTGCAAATGTATCTGTAACGGCTGCGACCATCAAAGTGGGCGTCGCCGCTTCCCTGGCGGCGATGGCAACGAGCAAGACGACGATCGTTGCTCTAACTGCCGCCGGCGTGATAGCCGCAGGCTCGATGGCGGTTGTATTTTCAGTTGACAAGATTGACTCCGGGCCGCAGCGGACTAAGGCACAAGGTTCTATCGGCGGCGCAGGACAGGGAGCGAAGGCATCGACCGCTCTGCAGGAATGCTGGCATTTCTTCCCTGAGGGGCCGGGCGGAGTTGTGATGATGCGCTTAATGGAATCCGAACGCCCTGGCGGGAATTCCTGCTGCCGACGCCTCCAGAATCAACACGCCAACTACCGCTATGATAAGAATACTATCACAATCGACAATTCTCGTATGTACAATTCCGATCTTTCAGTTATGAGGCTGCCGACGGACAGCCCGGAATTGAGCCGGTTCATTTCTCAAGTTGAAGGCCGCCAGGGCGATATGGAACACATTGCCGGGGCAGGGGCGGGTCTGCTGGTAATCTGCAAGCGCGACGGCAGCGGCGACAGCAGAATCTGGCGGATAGACCGCCATATGAATGTCCTCGAAGAGGAGTACTTCCAGTTTGACTGGCCCGGCAGCGCGAAGATCATTGATAATCGCGACGCGATGCACAAGCGCGGCTGGACGTATTTCACAATCACGGGACAAATCAACGGCGAGGAAGTTACGGGCGCAGGAAGAGTGCCGTTTGTCTATGAGGCGAGCAGGCTGCATTATCCCTGGGTAAGGATAGAGGTGGGCGGCAAGCTGACGATCGTGGACGCCGGCACGGAGGCCGGTGTTTACGATCCTGACGGAAGGGTGGTCGCAAGATACGCTGGCGGCAGTTTCTTCGAGGGGCTGGCCAGACCGTGGACGGGACTGCATACGATTGACACTGTTCGGCGGGATGCGGCCGAGCAGCAGACTTGGTTTGAAACAAAACTCAGCGCGGGCCGGGACAAGGCGGAAGTCATCCTGACCTGCGAAAATGTGAAGCTGGTCTATGGCATAGACCTGGAAAGCGACGTTGTTGAGCGGATAACATTCTTGGCAGACAACAATGGAGACCAGGACGCAATGGGAGATGTAAGGTTTTCTTACCTTCAGGAGATAGCCCCAGCCAGCGGTGAGTTTGCGGCGCCGAGGCCGAGAAGTTCAGCGAGGCAAAGTAGGGACCGGCTGGGGATTATTTGGCTTGCCAGATTGGCCGAAGGTAAATTAGGGCAGGAGTATTAGTATTGTCGGTATCAGACTGTTCTGTTTTTTAAGGAGAGGTACTATGAAACGCTTATTGATTGTAATCTTGATGCTTGGCGCCGCTTCACTATCTGGTGCGTCTTCTTCTGCGCGAGCCGGCTCGAGTCAGTGGTCGGAACCGGTGCCGGTGGACGAAGTAAACACGGGGTCGCAAGAGGATCGCCCGGTTTTGTCTTTTGACGGGCTTACACTCTATTTTGGCAGGCGTGTATCCAACGTTATGAGGATATACGAAGCGAGGCGGGAGACGCCATCGGGTCCGTTTGGCTCAGTAAGAGAGATTTTGAGTTCACGTTACCACGTTTTTCCGGGGTGGGTTTCGCCGGATAATCTGCGAATGTACTATCATAACGAGCTGCCAAGTGCGTGGTTGCTGAAAGTCAGTGAGAGGGCTTCGGTAGAGGACTCCTGGCCCCTTGGGGAAGATATCTCAGAGCTGAATAGCCTCGGTAACATCCACGTTCACGGGCTGACTGGCGATGAGTTGACAATTGTCTTTGGCTCCCCAGATATTCCAGGCGGGTTTGGCGGCTGGGACCTGTGGATGGCAAGCCGCTCCGATAGAGCCTCTGCTTTCGGAAATGTGAGGAATCTCGCCGAGATCAACACCGCCGTGGATGACGTGACGCCGTTTATCACGTCGGATGGCCTTGCGGTGTACTTCGCATCCGACCGTGCCGGCGATCGACAGATCTTCAGGGCCGGCAGAGGATCCCGAAGCGAGCCTTTTGGGGATGTAGAGCCGGTGGCTATTCCCGGTGCGTCTGTGAGTCATTCGCCGGCCTTGAGCAGTGACGGCAGCGCGCTGTACTTTGGATCAAACGGAGATATTTACGTATCGTATCTTCGCGTCGACGGACCGGTTGCTCACTGGCGATTTGATGAGGGCAGCGGTCTGATAGCCTACGATTCGGCCGGCGACAACGATGGCGTCGTCTATGGGGCACAGTGGACAACCGGGCAAATCGGCGGCGCGTTGGACTTCGACGGTTCGAATGATTATGTCGATTGCGGGAACTTCAGCGAGTTTGATGGTGCAAGCGCCTTTTCCATATCATTCTGGGTCAGAGCGGATTCACTGCCATTTCCCGCAGGTCTCTCCGGTCATAGAGGAATACTCAGAAGGGGGAGTCTGGAAAGCGGAGATGGGGGACTCCGGGGTCTGAGAGTGCCGTGGATATTCGGGCCGGCTCAGTGGTCCTCTGTAGTGATGCATTTCGACACAGTCACAGGCGGATCATGCGATGGAGTGGCAATAACCCCTGACTTAACGCAAGGGAAATGGCACCATGTAGTCATGACCTGGGACGGTACAACGGTCGTGCCATATAGGGACGCTGTGGCTGGAATAGCGGATACGACAATTGGCCACGCTCTGGCGGCATCCGATACCAATTTAGAGATAGGCCGCATTCCGTCTCCGTATGTTTCTTGGGATGGTCAAATCGACGATGTGCGGATATACACTCGGGCGTTGTCGCTGGAGGAGATACGAGAGCTTTACGGTGGGGTGCCGCTGGCGGCTGTCTATCATATTGATGGCGTTGCCGGCAATGATTTGAATGACGGCTTGAGCAGGGAGACTGCGTTCAAGACCATCCAGAAGGGGATTGAGGCCTCGGACAACGGAGACGAAGTCGTTGTCTGGCCGGGCTTGTATCAAGAGGCCATCAATTTCAAAGGCAAGGCGATAGCGGTTAAGAGTGCTGCTGAGCCGGCTGTGATAGAGGCAACGGGAATGGACGCCGTAACGTTCCATTCCGCCGAGGGGCCGGGCAGCGTCCTGAAGAACTTCATCATCAGAAACAGCGGTATGGCCGTATCGACCAACTATGGCAGCAGCCCGACTATCAGCAACCTGACGATAGTGAATAACGACTACGGCATAGGCGCCTACGAGGACTCCGACCCCAATATCAGCAATTGCATCATCTGGGATAACAAGTACGGCGACCTGTTTGGCTGCGAGGCCCGCTATAGCTGGGTGCAGCAGGAGCTTGAGCCGGACTTGGAAGACCCGAATGGGGGCCTCGTCTCTCACTGGGCGTTAGACGAAGGCGCGGGCCTGATAGCCTACGATTCAGCCGGCAGCAAGGACGGCGTTGTTTTCGGCGCCAAGTGGGCATCCGGCCAGCTCGGTGCGGCATTGGACTTCGACGGAGCAGATGATTATGTTGCCCTGCCGGACAACAACCCGGTTTGGCTTCCTCAGAACAGCTTCGCCTTGTCGGCTTGGGTCTATTTCGATAGGGCTCCGGCTGCGTCAGGAGGAGAGACTTTCTTAGACCTCAATTTCGCAGATAGCGGCACACCCTCCAACGAGCTCGGTTACGTGGTAAGCAGGGCTGGGGCTGGCTATGCGGGGCGGGTCGCCTTCGGGATGACTACACTTACGAACACCGACGAAGATCTGCATTCGAATGAAGTGCTCTCTGGGGGTAGGTGGTATCACGTCGTCGCGGTGAGAGATGGAACAACGCAGGCGATATATATAGACGGGCAACTGGATAACAGTAGAACGTGTTCGCCTGACCCTATAGATTTCGTCGGCGGCTATGACGACGACAAAGTCAACATCGGCCGGGTAACGAGCGCTGGAGTTGGTCAGTACTATGTCGATGGCAAGATCGACGATGTGCGCATCTACGACCGGGCGTTGTCGGCGAGTGAGGTTTTGCAGCTTTATGAGCCGGTGGCGGGTATTGATCCGTTATTTGCCGACCCGGCCGGCGGCGACTATCATTTGCTCAGTGGACGGGGTCGATACTGGCCTGCGCACGATGTTTGGGTGCTGGATCGTAAGACCAGCCCGTGCATAGACGCCGGCGACCCGGCGGTTGACCCATCGGGCGAGCCTATGCCGAACGGCGGGCGCATAAACATCGGCGCGTACGGCGGGACGATCCAGGCGAGCATGAGCGAATGGCCGATTGCCAGCGACTACAATCGCGACGGCAGAACCAATTTTGAGGACTTTGCCATATTTTGCGAAGAATGGCTGGCGACTTTTCCATGGGCCGACGGGCAGCCAGAGCCAGAGCCGGACTTAACACCTCCGACGCCGAGTCCGGCGACTTGGGACGTGGCGCCCTATTCAACATCGAGTACGGTCTCTATGGCCGCAACTGTGGCAAGCGACGAGAGCGGCGTGGAATACTACTTCGAGAATGTGACAGTTGGTGGGCGCGCCAGTGGCTGGCAGGCTTCCAACAATTGGACCGATACCGGCCTTGTCCCATCGACGCAGTACTGTTACAGGGTCAAAACGCGGGATAAGTCGCCGAATATGAACGAATCCGCGTGGTCGAGCGCCTTATGCGCGAGGACATCATCGGGCGGAAGATAGTGGAGAATCCCGGTCGCTGCCATCAGGACAGGTGTTTTTG
>Ga0315275_10001491_pt1 | contig 20657 bp, 7 predicted proteins | sample YL17G03_0_MG_FD_205557 | JGI IMG/M metagenome (GOLD analysis project Ga0315275, IMG submission 205557) | Sediment microbial communities from Yellowstone Lake, YNP, Wyoming, USA - YL17G03_0 | ecosystem: Environmental > Aquatic > Freshwater > Lake > Sediment | place: USA: Wyoming | collected...
TTCGAGGAGAAGAAGAACTCATCAGAGTTCTTCGATATCCGAAGAATTGATCAGAGCAAAATTCGAGGAGAAGAAGAACTCATCAGAGTTCTTCGATATCCGAAGAATTGATCAGAGCAAAATTCGAGGAGAAGAAGAACTCATCAGAGTTCTTCGATATCCGAAGAATTGATCAGAGCAAAATTCGAGGAGAAGAAGAACTCATCAGAGTTCTTCGATATCCGAAGAATTGATCAGAGCAAAATTCGAAGACAAGAAGAACTCATAAGAGTTCTTCGAGGCATCTGCCGAACAGTCAAAACGATTCTTTCAGAATCGTTTCTCCAGCCTGCCCCCATAAGGGCAGTCTCCCCCAAGAGCGTCAAACAATAATTAAAATTTATCTCAATGTTGGAAATATTGTGATTTTTTTATTTACGCTCCCGGGGGATCAGCCCCCGCCGCGTGGGCATCCCCCTAAGTACGATATCAATAGAACCGGGAAATAACAACAATAATGGAAGAAGTATTTTCTCTCCTATCCGGAGGACCGGTTTTTTCATCACCGAATCGTGACCCAGAGGTGCAGGTCGCGGTAGCTCCTGTTGATCCGGTCCATGCCCCGTACCTGTTCATCCGGGACGCTCTCGTTGAAGAGGAGGAATTCGACGCGGTTGTACCCGGTCGTTCCGGGTGCAAAGGTATACGGCCTGATGACAGTCTGGTTGTGGGTGACCGGCACAACAAACCGGTCCATGCGATCCATTTTCTTCACTGATGAGGTGTTCGTTGTTTCATCAAATGCCATGCTGACAAGCCAGGTCTCGACCGTATACGTGATGTTGCGGTACTCATGGTTGCCAATGCCGATGAAGAGCGAACTGTTCTGACCGGTGACCAGCCGCGTGGGGTAGTCTGCGGCTTTTTTGTCTTTTCCGAGGATAAAAAATTCCGTGAACTTCTCTCCTTCCTTAGGAACGACGATCACGTAGATTGTTGTTGCCACGGCCGCGATGATGGCGACAAGGAGGATGATGGAGAGCAGGCGATCGATACGGGAACTCTCTTTTGGGAAGAACTCTGCCCGTACCGCCTTTACCAGCTGGCCGAACGGAACGCTGAACCGTTCAGGCAGCGGTACCTGTGCCCTGCGGTACTGGGCAACCACGCACATGCAGAGCGTGAACAGGCTCAGGCTTACGACCACGGGGTCAAGCCGGATCCCCCACGGCGTATAGTTCAGGGCAAGTCCGATGAGGGGGACGACTGCGATCGACAGCCCGAACGAGAGGGCAATGCGCTCGATCCCATCGATATCCTTTGCAGCGGGAAACAGCGCGGCGATCAGGGCGTAGCCGGGAATAAACAGGATCAGCGGCACACCGAGAATAATACGCAGAAACGTTTCATTGAGATACGGCAGGTAGATTGTGAGAATGGTTGCGGCAAGCCAGCAATAGCACACAATGAGATCAGCAGGGATCTGTCTGGTGGCGAATGCTTCTGTCAGGACATCGTACGGGTGCTGCCGCGGCTCCATGTCGCACAAGAGGTTGTCTGTTATATTATTAGTGTGTAGTGTGTGACCGGTGCCTGAACCAGACCTTTCCATCCACAATCCTGCGGCTGTCCGACGGCAGGAAGGGCATGTTTTTTTTATCGTCTCCCACAGGTTGTTCGCTGTGCAGTTTTGTTACAGGATAGACCCTTCAGGGTACAGCCACCCGCATGGAATCTGTGTCTCCGGACGCTAACGGTCACCTGAACCTCCGGGCAATCATGGTACCAGGGAGTGACAGGATATCACCAGACATCACGACAATAGGAGTGATCCCGTCACGCATGTTGTGGGCCAATGCATTGTGCACAACTATCTGGTGGAGGAATATGGCAATGATGGGACAATAGTGCGGAAGTAATGTACTAACGAAAAAAAGTGAGATTACTGTTACTGCTTCTTTGTGATGAAGTAGTACCCGACGCCAGCGATTATGACAATGAGGACGATCACTCCGATGATCATTGTCCAGGGTATCTCACCAGCGGGTGCCGGTGGTGCTGCCGTGGTCTTTACCGGTGCAACCGCGGGTGCAGTCGTCGGAACTTTCGTTATGGTCGGGGTTGCTTCAATGACAACCGGTGTCACCGCCGATGTATCGATGAACAGACCGTAGGTACTGAAGTGGCTGACTGAACCTGTCACGGTGTGGGCAACGGGGTCAACTGTTGTCGGGACACTCGCCCAGTCTCCAGTTGCGGTATCATAGAACATGACCGTCAGGTATCCTACGCGACCGTTTGCCTTTGCCAGCAGAGTATCCCATTCCTCATTGGTCAGGAAGAATTTGAGGGATGCAGGCGGGCTGAAGGTTGCGCCATCCGGTGAACACGTGACGGCATAGCCGCCGAAGGAGTATGAAGCACCTGCCGGAACGGCTGGCACATCAGCCGGTTTTGTCGTTTGGACGGTCACCGTAGAGAGCGGTTTCCCGTCTTTTCCAATGACGGTTGTTCCCAGCGGGACGGTGAAGGTTGCCTGTGGACCGGTAATGATCGTATAGGTGTCCAGTGCCTTTCCTTCATCTGATTCCAGCATTGTTGCGGTTTTCGGAGAGAACTGGCCTCTATATGCGCCGCCGCCACCGCCGCCACCGCCGCCGGCGGGTGCCGGAGCGGGTGCCGGGCCTGATGCAGGTGCGGCAGCTGCACCGATAACCGCAAACCCCGAGAATCCAGTCGTATCGACTGTCAGCCATTTACTCGTGCCATCCGTCGGGCCCCAGACCGGGGTGAGTTTTTCGTTAACTGGTGGAGTGCCGTGCGTCCACATGACCAACGTGAAATTCTGGCCTGCAGTCGTAGGTCCAGCGTTGGTATAGTTATTGTACCATGTTAACGGGACACTTATGTTGACCTTGGCGTTCGTGACGGATCCAGAAGTAGTGATGTTAATAATCGCCAGTGGATTATACCCTGTCGAGCCACTTGGCAGTAGGCCCGTGTATACGGTATTGCTAGCCGCATCAGTCATCGTAAAGCCGAAGGTAAACCCGCTGGCATTCCACGCGGATTCGGTAATGATCGCTCCGGCAGATATCGGTTGCCCTCCCACGAATGAATTGATCGGATTCACGAAATACTGCACTGATGCAACGGTTCCACTGAGGTTCCCGCCGGTTGTGTTCACCGTACCTGCCATTGTCACAATAATTTGGGAGAACCCGGTCACATTGGTCAGGGTAATGGCATTAGGAGAAGATTGTGTGTAATTTGCAGTATTTGCGGTCGTGTTAACGCTGAAATCGTTACCGACTACGGTGGAATTCGGAACAGTTGGTACGATTGTCTTATTCGCCTGTATATATCCCACTCTGGTGGAGGTATTGGTTCCTGACGCATTCGTTATCGAGAGTGAAACATCGTAGGATCCTGCGGTGTTATACGGATGCGCGGGGGGAAGTGCTGCTGCCGAGGTAGTACCATCGCCAAAGGTCCAGAGATACGTTAATGCGATATCAGCAAGAGCATCCGATGTGGCGGAACTGAAGGTTACGGCTAATGGCACGTTACCACTCACCACGTCAGACGTAATTCTCGGGATCGGGGTCGTAGGAATCGTGACGGTTATGTAATCCACCTTTGTCGTGATATTTGATTCCAGTGGATTGCTTCGCGTGAGGGTTACCGTCTTTAAGCCGCCGGTTGAATAGGTAACCGTCTGGTTCCTGTTCAGTGAGCTCGCAGGTGAGGCACCGGCACCAAAGTTCCATGACCATACTGATACGAACCCTGTTGTTGTGCCGTTGAATGTAACGGTGGCTCCCGTCATAACGGTCGTTGGAGTGCCGGTAAAGTCACCCAATGGCTGGTTATAGACATTGATTTGGCTTGTCGCGGTGTTAAACCCTGCAGCATTGAATATGGTCAGGCTGGCAGTACAGGTACCATTCGCGGTATATTGGTGTTCCGGGCTTGAAGAGGAAGTGGTGTTACTCCAGGGCGTTCCGTCACCGAAACTCCAGTTCCACGAGGTTATGCCAACACCAGTTGAGGCATCAGTGAACTTAACATATCCATTTGTCCTGACTGCTGAAACATTTGTGGTGAAAGCGGCCGTGGGACCAGCAACCACATTGACTGTGTCGGTGGCTGGAGCTGCTGAGGGACCGACCGGATCAGACACAGTCAGGGTGATTGTCTTTACCCCTGTGGTTGACCAGGTAACCGTTTCGTTCCTATTGGGTGAGGTTAGCGGAATGGCATTGGTACCAAAGTTCCATGACCAGCCTGTTATAGATCCTGTGGACGTGTCATTGAACATTACCGGATTGCCAGTGGCAACGGTAGCGAGATTTTTCGTGAAGCTGGCAACGGGCAGATCATAGACATTGATCGTTGAGGTCGCTACATCCGATCCGCCGGCATTTGATACCCGCAGGATGGCAGTATAGGCTCCCTGAATGGCATAAGGTGCGACTACGACCTGGGGGTTACCGTTTGTCACATTCGTCCATGTGGCACCACCATCGAAACTCCAGTTCCACCAGTCCGGAATGCCTCCGGTGGAGGTATTGGTAAATGTCACACTCCCACCAGTTCTGATGTTCCCACTGACCGGGTTCTTTGAAAAGCTTGCTACGGGGACAGGTATTGCTGCGACAGAATATGTGCCGTTCAATGCAATGCCTACCGCTATGGGGACTGCGTTGATATCAGTAATAGCAATTGCGGTTGGGTCAACGTCCACATAGCTGGTTGCACCTGGTTTAATGGCAGTAAAGTTGATCGTGAAAAGAACCGTGTTGCCCGGGACCGTTGAAACTCCATCAGTGGGTGTCCAGGAGTATCTAATTATATCCAAACTGGGCTGGGTAGCTGCATTACCATTGTTTGGGCTTAGATCTCCGATTGAAGTGTATGCGAATGTCGGTGGGTTTACTGAATTTGCTGACTGATTTCTGATGATGGTTTTATTAAAAAGGATATCAAGACCAATTGATCCTATAGGAGGTGTACCATCATTATTTACAATTGAAACAGTAATCGTCTGGGTGGTGCCATTAAGAACACTGGCACGTGAGGAAACAGATAAATCTGCATTTGCACTGGCAAAACCAATGCATAGCAGCAGAATTATCCAAATCAATCCAACTAATCGTACAGGTTTATTCATACACATCAAGCCTCACGGTTATTTAAACCTTATTGATTAATTAACTTTTGGCTTTTAGAACGTACGGCTGTGTACAAAAATCGATTGAAACGATATCAAATATGGATACGTAGAGTCGCTGGATTGGAATTATATCTATAATAAAAAAGATTTTCTGGTTTAATAATCGCGCAGAGAGAGGTAGTTCTGTGTGATGAAGAGAGCATCTGCTGGTGTGAATTTTCCAAAGGGAGGAGCGACATCAGCATAGTCATATGTGGGGAGTACATCACGGAGCCTGAGATAACACTGCGTCGAAAAGAGGGCGTCTCCTGGCAGGATCTTGCCATCATTGGTTGAGTCCCCTTTCAGTGTCCCGTTAAACCGGATGCTCATAAGTTTCCCGTCACTCTGTGCCGGCACGACCACGACCATCGTTGCATTTGTCGTGTGGATGTTAGAGCTTGCATCCACAGTAAATGTTCCATTCACGTACTGGTATAGGAGATTTGCACCGTCGAGTGATGCAGTGAACGGGTTAATGGTAACCCGTACCGGAAATTCGACAGCCACTGTCACCGTATCATTACCATTGACGGTCAGGTTGAACATAAGCCGTTCCCGTGTGCCTGCTGTTGAGTTACCCCCGACGGCACCCGTTGGAGCGTTGTAGACACTCACCAAATTGGTCAGGATTGTTCCGTTCTCAGACATCACCATCTTTGGAGTATACAACTCCCCCAGCTGCGTCAGGTTCACGTTCACACTGCGGTTCTGCCCGGTAAAGGCGGAGACCGTCCCTGATACATTCAGGAACCCTGTCCTGTTCACCATCAGCTGGTAGGTTGTCCCGTTCACAAGCCCGGGGTATGTCGCTGTGTTTGCCGCGGAAACAACAGTCGCGCTCCAGCTCCCATTATAGAAGGAGATGGAATCTGCATTGAATGCTTGGCCGGTGGCATTAAACACATTGACGGTAACAGCTGCCGGCTGCGGGGGAGGCGCTCCGATCGTCACACTGGTCTGGTTGAATGCAGTCATATTCCCGTGGTTTTCAAGGAACATGTACACGTAGTAGGGTCCCGGCAGGAGATCGTCAGTCGGCACCTGGACAGAGTTTGTATTCGAAAGCTTGGCGTATTTGCCGTAACCTGAGGTGATATTGATCCTGCTCACCAGTTTTTCCATTACCGACATATTGCCGTTGGCGTAGAGGTCCAGATGTTTGAGTGAAGCAGGACCAAATGTCGTGAAGTCAATGGAGAGGTTGCCGGGATACAGCGGATCGCTCCTGACCACAACAGCAGAGATGTTATCGCCTGACAAGGTCGACGTGACCTTCACAGGCACTCCGATCGCATACGTAGTGGAATTTGCAGCAAGCGTCGATTTTGGCTGCTCGGTTATGACAAACGGGGTCTGGGCGATGATCCCGAACCGGTCATTTTCCATACAGACCGCAGCGATCATATATTCTCCTGCGCTAAGGTTCTGGTTCAACCCGATATTAAGGGATAGTCCCTGGCTTTGGGTGCTGTACCCGGCAGACGGGTCAATATAACATTCGCGGATTACCCTGGGCAAATCGTTGTCATAAAATGTTATCGGTACACCGGAGCCACCGGCCCACCCAGCTGCGAAACTACCGTCAGCACCAATGCTCGCAAGCTCTAGATAGTGATCTTTATAAAAACCGACCAGCCCCTTATCAACCCAGTTCGTTACATTGTTGGAGGGTATCGGACCGTTCGCCAGTATGGTGTTAATGGTGGAGCTGTTCCCCCGTATCAGGAGGATCGTTGACTGGTTCACGCCAGGGATATTGACGGTGAAGTCGAGGATCCCGCTCGGTGTTGAATAGACCTTGATATCCTGAGGGAGGGCACCCTGGGCAATGGGTGTATTCTTCCGGTTATCAGCGACCACGGTGGATCCTTCAACGATAGTCTTGTTGAATTCACCGAGCGTCGGAAAAACTATGGCATCGGGTGCGCCGCTGATCGTGATTGCCTTTGCAGTGCCGTTAAATATATCATAGACGGAAGTTTTGGCCATATTGAGCCCGGCGATCGTGCCGAGCGAGGGATCCGTGATATAGGCAACGTAGTTGTTGTAGATATGGAAGGGGGCACTTGTATTGACGTTGCCGGCACTGTCCCTGGCAGATATGCGGGCATCGATATTTCCGATCAAATTCCCTGTCGCTGGCGTATAACTGAGGGTACCTGTCTGACTTGCGCTTGACGCGCTGCCGATCCAGACCTGTTGCAGGTCTGTACTGGGACTGGTATATGAAATGGTCAGGGTTTCCGCTGATTCATTATACCCGTCTCCATCAGAATCGGTGATGCCTGTCACCGTAATGATTGGGAGGGCAGAGTTGACGGTGAATGATCCAGGGATGATGGAATATTCACCGGTGACGGTGCCGGTATCGTTATTGATTTCATAGGTAGCATCTGTTGTGTTGACAGTTACAATGGTGAATGAACCGTCGGCCCCCTTTGCATTACAGGTCAATTTGGCAAGCGATTGATTTCCATTGACATAATTTATTCCATCAGCCCAGTGCAGCTTCAAAAATCCATTTTCGGCAGGAAGTGTTCCGGGCAGCCATCCGGCAAGCACCGATAAATTAGTCGCAGCAGTGACATTCATCACTGCCGGGTTCCACGTAACATTCAGAGTACCGCCATTGACCTGAATTGAACCATTGATTGTAATGAACAGATCAACTCCCTGATTTCCCTGTGCGGAAATAATTTCGACTGATTTTGCTGCCGATACGTTTCCGACCACCATCAAAGATAAGATTAAGACTAAAAGACAGATAGTCTTCACTCGCCACCCACTCGTCATAAGCATCACAAAGCCCTCGACTTTTAACATTAAAAATGTTGCCCTTTATTAATGACGGTGTATACTGAGAGGGAAAAAGTGCAGAAATTCGGATTATGTTGAGTGTTTTTGAAAAAAAGTTAGAGCCGGAGGTACCTCCCTGGATGAAAAATAGGGAAAAAAATTACCCGGTTTTTTTTCTTGCAAGGAGAATCAAAACAACAAGAGCAACAGGTGCCCCCACAAATGACAGGGGTGCTTTCCAGGTCTGCGAAGTGGGGGGTTGTGAAGGGATCGGCTGGCTGCCGCCAACGGGCTCACCAGTGACGGTTCCCGTTTTTGCCGGGAGCGTTATGGTAGGCTGAGACAGGGTGTTGGTAATCCGTGTCTGGTCCTGCTGATTTGCACTTTGTGTCACCCCAGGATTCATGGTTTCTCTGCTAACCGGTACCGTAAATTCAGGAACTGGTAGGTTCTGCTGTGAAGGGGATGGATAATACGGTGCCGGATTTAACGGGGATCCGGCGCCCGGTGACTGGTACTGGGGAGGTGGATTGTAGGGTTGTAATGACGGAGTTGGAGCCGGGGTCGTTGTTTCACCTCGCATATTTGTCACCGGAACCGGATTCAGGTTTTTATCGAACAGTTCGATAACAATAATATCGAATTTTCCATCCCCGGAATACGAAATTTCTGCAAGCCTGCCGGACGATGACGACCCGGCCGTAAATCCTGCAATTTTTGCATATCCTTTCTCATTCTGGATATTTACCGCCCCCTCAAAAGGGGGGAGCAATTTAAGCGTATCGATTCTTGTACCGGAAACAGGATTCACCTGGAAATTAAACCCGGAAATCTCGACCGGGTTATCAGATTTAAATGAAAGGTAATTTCTCTCTCCATCATGTTCTAAAAATACTTCATTCGCGCTGACATGAATGACAAGTAACAGAATAAGAAAGAAAAAAAGGGAGGTTTTTTTCATCTCATCTCACCGGCAGTTATACAAGCGCATAATTATCATCAACAAGGCCAACTGCATGCCGTGCGATGTTTATTTCATCCCTTGTCCTTACGATTCCTCCGCTGTCATCGGTATCTCCGTAGAATACGTCGTTTGGACCCGCCATTCCTGTGCCGAATACCAGGTACCGTGCAATGAGTGTGGCATCGACCATACTTACCTGTCTGTCGTTGTTTACATCACCAAGTTTCCTGCCAAGGAATCCAATGGAGATCTGGTCAATATCAGCAGTATTCACGTTGTTAATCCTGAGCGTGGTGCCGATAACGGTGTAATCCGAGTAACTGGACCAGTTGCTCGCATATTTGCTATGGACACGGATGTCCACTGGGGTATCATTAAGATAGGCTATGCCCCTGTTCCTTGCAACGGTTGGTAAATCGATCTCCAGCGTTGCGAGCCCGCCACTGCTTGCGATTGAGCTGGTGAAGTTCTTCAGAGCCAGCTGGGCAGCATTCCAGTGGTTGGCACTGCTCGCGTTCACGGTATCCTGAATAGTCGGGGCGCTCACGCTCACCTCATCGGTGGCACCGGAAACGGTTGCGATATGGGGAATGGATCTGTCGGTGACAAATTGTGCGGTGTATGAGGTAGTATCTCCGGGTTGAATGGTAATTGTCCCGTTCACCCACAATGTGCCGTTGCTGATTGCGAACGGATAACTGCCTTCAAGGATAGTCTTGGATGTTGTATTCTTCCCTGAATCGATGGGGGTTCCCATGTCATTGAGATAGAATGATGCAATTACCGCACCACCATTCTGGTCGACTGCACTCAATGTTATGTTCCCATAGGCTTTCACATACACGTTCCCGCTGCCGATTGCCATCAACTGGTCGTTATACATCGGGTAGATACGCGCTTCCACCGAGGCATTCCCGTTGGTCACGAACTTCAGCGGGACGCGGAATGTCTTGGTTTCACCGACCGTGATACTGGGCTTGCTCTCATCGTCTGATCCGGGATAGACGTAAAGTCTGCCGAGGCTTTCGTCAAACATATGGGTAAGGTTGCGCCGGTGCCCGGTTCCGTTGATGTAGTATGCCTTATCGGCAGCATTTGCGCTTCCTGTGAAGTTCACGCTCGTGCCCACCGGGATTTCCAGGATCAGTAAGGTCTGGTCGGTCGAGTTGGCGAAGTTGTTCATCGTGAACTCAACCTCACGTTCGTCACCCTGTTTCAGGTCCGAAGCTGCATTCGGGATGGTGACAGAGAGTGTGAAGTTGGTAGCGATCGGGTCGATGTACTGTGCCGGGACGGATGCATCAGCAATCGATTTGGGCACACTCTCTTTGGAGTCAATTGCAACAATGAGACGTGCATTGGCTGCGCCGGCATCAGATTTGCCGGTGATAACGACCTTGGCAGTCTCCGGGCTGGCAGCATAGGCATACAGCTGGTTGACTTCAGCATCAGTCAGTTTGTGCTTGAATGTAAATGTCGTCGAGTTGAATGCCGCAGTAACCGGGCCGTAGATCGTTGTGCCATCCGGGTTACGGATTGATACCTGGACATTGAAATTGGGGGTCTGGACAAGCTGGACCTGGGTCAGTGTGTTAATGACGGTTGCACTCACACGGGTGCCTCCCCACCCTCCACCTGAATAATACGGACTGACAAGACCCTTGACACCGGCCTGAAGGGTATCATCTGATGACAGGATCCCGCTCTGGTTCAGCGCAAGGATTGCATGCGCAGTTGCTTCGTTGTTGTTCCACCAGGTGCTGTCCCAGAACTTCGAGCCGTCCGCCCTTGTCTGGTTTGCGTTGAAGAGCAATGGCTGGATCCTTGAGATATTGTCGTTGATCAGGGCTGCATTGCCGATACCATGGTCACGGATTGCCTTCAGGCCGAAGATGCCGTAGGCCATGGTCTGGGCGCTGTCAGATCCCCAGGAAGTATGGACGGTGGTGAGGTAATTGAGCGATTTCGCCATCGAGGCATCGACCTGCGCCTTCATTGTCGCGTTCAGCCCGTCATACTCGTTAGCAAAAGTCTGCATCATGAAGCCGGTCCACTGTACATCTTCGGAGATGTATCCCCATTCATGCCAGCTGCCGTCAGGCTGCTGGCGCTGGAGCAGCCAGTTCGTGCTCGCATTGAGGTCGATCTGGTGGTTGTTGTAGCTCACGTCCCAGTACCCGGGATCATTGTCCTGGATCAGTTCGGAGTATACATAGGTCGGGTAGAGCGTGTAGAACGTCGACGGGGTTCCCGTTTTGCCCCACGCCCATCCGCCGGATCCGTCACCGTACATACCTGCATACTCTGGGAGCTGCTGGGCATTGCTGCCGTCCGTTGCACGCATAATCTGAACCGCATTCTGCATGGTCGTACGTAAGGTGCTGTTCAGGCCATCGTTGAGTGCACCGATCTTCTGGTAATACTGTTTTACCCGCAGTGCTGCAAGCGCAGGGCTGTTTGTCTGTTCCGGGCAACCGTGGGGGTACCCGATCAGGTATTCAAGGCCCTGGAGCGCACGTCCCTCGGCACCAGCCGCAAGCGAAACGGTTGTCTCGCGCCGCTCTGACGGCGTACGGTTGAAGATCGCAAAGGGCACCTCGGTGGAAGCCTGCATGGTCATCGTTGTCGAATTCACCACTTTGATATCGACGTAAGGTTCACGCACATTCATCGTCCCGTTCACAAAGGTTGTTTCACCACGGGAATCAAGCGTGATCGAGTAGTGATAGGTCCCAAGTTTCTTTGGAGTGACATACCAATAGATGTAATTCCAGTCCGAAATGTATCCATACCACTGCTCAAAGGATGGCGTCCAGTAATAGAATTCAAAGGTATTGGCATTCCCAAGATCCACCGGTGTCCAGTTTTCATACCAGATCCGGACAGTTCCGTTTACCATCCCTGCCTGGCTGGTGGAATAGTACGTGCCAATAAAGAACCAGTTGTTATAGAACCCGGTGAGGTTATACCCATACCAGCTGTCCCAATAGAGCCGGTTCATACCGGTGATATTCAGATGGTAGTCCTCAATGGTAATTGAGCTGGCTGCCCTGTTGTTGTCGGTATTGTCATCCCCGGTAATCGTTGCATTGACCCAGTACACATCGCCATAACCGGGCGCCCACGTCCCGATGGAATAGGTCTGGCTCTGTTGATCTCCAAGGGAGACCGACTGGCTCCATTCCTCCCAGCGGATTGTCGAGTTTCCAATCGTGACATTTGCGTGCACTGTTACCGGCCCGGTCTTCTTGTTGCTGATTGTGACGGAAATTGCCTGGCTTGCACCAGTCTTTCCGCGGGTAGGCGTATGGACTTCCACCAATGCATCGGTCAGGTTCTGCTGCTGGAATGAACCGCTGGTGATATTGAGCTCAAGGAATTTGCTGTCCGTCGTGGTTACCATCGCGCTTCTTGTTGTGGTAAGGACAGAAGACCTTCCCGAATCATCCTTTGCCTGCAGGGTGATGTTGGCGATAATGGTATCGCTGGTGAGCCCAAGGTTGGAGCCTGAGACTGTGACCCTGCCATAGGACGGGTTTGTCAAAATGACGTTTGGTATCGTCTGGCTACTGACGATGTAACAGACCGCCGGGTCGTACTGGAACGGGATGGAAACGGATGTAACCGGAGCATCTGCGGAAATACCGGTCAGCCGTAGGGAGACCACTTTATCCTCCCCCTGGCTCCCGGTTACACTGGGGAAGACCAGCGAAACTGCGCTGAACGAGGAAAGGTTGATCGCTTTGTAGTTGTTGGTGTTGGGAAGTTCCTTTTCGATCTTGTCATAATTGGCATAAACGGCAATGTCATAGCGCCCGGAATACTGGTTGACACTGATATCAAACGGTGTGAGGTTCCACCACGCACCGGGATTGAGTGCCGGTATGGAAACCGGGTTCAGGGGGGTCGGGTCGACACCCGTTATCGGGACCGTCTGGTTGATACCATTGATGGAAATATTCAGGTGTGTCGGGATTGCGGATACGTTGCCGATATTCTGGACACCATAAAAGATCCGGTACGTGCCGGGGAGCACCGTGCCCATGATTGTCGTGTTGCTGCCTGGGAGCAGGTTGACCAGTTGAGGGAAAAGGTGTACTTTGAGGTCCGGGCGGGTCACTTCCGTTGTCGCTGAAACAAAGTTGTTTGTTTCGTTGATCTCATCCATCCAATTGTCGGAATCCACCGTCATATTAATCGTGTACATCCCGACAGAAATACCAACAGAATTATTGATCCCTGCAGTAACATTCATAAAACGGACATTGCCAACAGGGATTCTGGTCAGACTGTCGACAGTGGAGTTGGGAATGACAGTGACATTCCAGATATAGGTCAGGTTGCTGTGAACCGGAATAATAATACCTGAAATTCCTTCAGTAAAACTTTCCTTTATGCCGAGGAATTCTCCCTCAATCTTGAATCTGGTTGCATCGGCATCACCGATATTGTCGACCCTGAACGATGCCCTTACATTAATGCTCTCATCGTTGTTTTTCTTGACAAACCGTGGAGCGTCAAGAAGTGTAAGGACAAGGTCCGGCTTTGGAGCATGTATGACGGTGATCTGCCCTTCGACCTCTGAACCGAAGAAATGCGGGTTGTCATCAACGATCGGACTCTCCGACCATTCCGTGTGCGGGATGAACACGAGGCTGGAACTTCCGGTTTTATTGGTCGCATTATAGATAACATCAACAAGCGGGACCGGTGTGGAACCTGCAGCAATCTCCGTGCTATAGCTGGTCACGGCGACCCGCAGGACACCGGTGGTATTAAACCCGTCGTATTCGATCATGCCATAATCCGGGGATGATGCATTAAACGTGACATTGTATATTTTGAGCAGGGTTGGATCGAAGGTGAGGTTGAAGCCGATACCATGTGCTCCACTCAGGTTGGCGATCGAAACAGGAACCCGAATCTGCTGCGATTCCATAACCGAACCGAAGGGAGCAATGATCCGTGGGCCCACACTGCCGATGGTGATCGTGCCGTTCTGGACCACACCAAAGGGATATAAAACTGAGAAATTCGGATATCTGACAGCCCAGTTTGGCTTGTCGCCATAGCCATCCATCGGCTGGAAGAGGATTGAGCCCTGTTCGCCCATGGTGGTATTGGCAGTCGTATTTGTCCTGATGGTTACATCAAGCAATGGAACCGGGGTTGTCGCACTGAACGGGCTTGCACAATCAACAGAGACATACCAGTTGTTCGAATAATCCTGGAAATTAGCGGTTACTGTACCGGGTACAGCCGGGTTCAGCCTGACCTCGGTAATATTGAACGCAGGGCTCGTATGCCAGAGGGTCATAGAGAAATTATTGACGCTGGTAAGGTTGCCAACAAGGACCTGATACGTCACCTCGCTTTCCGGAGGAATCGTTCCTGATGGCGCAACAAGTTTTCCTGTTATTGCAGGATTGATTCCACCGCTGCTGTAGATCGATCCATTAATTAGGGTATCGAATGGGATTCCGTCATGAGTAATATGGTACGGCATACCCGTCAGGAATGACCAGCCCGGATCCCGGGTTGCATGGAAGATGATGTCGACCAGGGGTGTGGGTGTTGTGGCAGTAATCCCTGTCGGGTGGTTGAGAGAGATATCTGCAAAGCCATAGGGATTTCCGGCGTTGTTAATCCATGTTCCTTCTCCAACAGTAATATCCGGGTTGGAACTGTTCGGGATGATTCCATCGATCACGTACTTGTCGGTCTCGATAATGTGGATCATGAAGAAGAACGATCGTGCATTGGTGATATTCGAGACCAGAACCGGGAATCGTCCCGGTGCCCCGGGACCAAGGGCTCCATTGGGGAACCAGAACGCGCTGCCCGCGCCACCCCCATCGACAGGTGGTGAGGTACCATTGGTGAGCGTGATGAAACCATTTGAAATGAGTGCGAATGGGTAGGAGACACGGAACCCGTTTGATGGCATGTTTCGATTTACGCTTGAATTGCCCTGGAACAATACAACAGAGTTGGAGGTAGCATTTCCTGCCGCTGCAAGAGTAACCTCAAGGAAATCGGTGACATCAACCTGCGTTACACCAGAACCCCCGGAGACGTCAGCACCATAGAGCAAGGGTCCGTCTCCGAGTTTTTGAAGGTTAACTCCGGAAATAGACGGGTTTAATGAGATATTGGCAAGCGTGATATCCGGTTTCCATTCGGGCGGCGGGGGATTGGGAAACGATGGCGGTTGTTGGAAGATGCCCACACTGAGGTTATATCCGCCGGTGAGGCTGCCGATCCGTACGGGAAGCGTAGCATTGGATCCTTTTGCAATAGAACCCGATGGGTAGTAAATCGCCCCCAGAGCTGCCGGCTGGCCCTGCCCGTTCGTGACAATGGTTCCATGGATCTCTGTAAAGACGGGGGTACCGTTGAAATATGCGAGAATCGAAACCGGTGAGGACCCGGCCTGATTCGTTGCCCGTATAGTGATATACAGAATAGGGGCCGGAGGAGACGTATACCATCCTCCACTCGTATTGAGGTTGATAGATGCCTCCCCCGGAATATTGTTCACATACGCGTCAGATATCGCCAGAAATTGACCTGCCAGACTGGAATTTACTGCAATATCTTCGACAACCAGGAATCTGGGATCCCAAAAAAGATTAATAATTACTGAGTTATGTTCGGGCAGGTTCGGTTCCAATCCGCCCATACTGATATTAAATACCTGTGGATTTCCCGATTCGATACTACCGCTCGGAGCCCAGATTTCCGGAACTGCACTGACCGAAGCAATGCACAGCAGCAGCACAAAAAAGAGCAACACAACCATTTTTTTCATAGTTACAACCTCACACCATAATCATTGTATGATGCTATACCCCTCTACTTACCTATAATTAAATGTTGTGTTGTTATAATAATCATAAGTTGGAATTAACTATTCCAAAAAATATTGCATATTGAAAAACTTTCTCCTTTCTAACTGTTTCCACTGTTACTTCTTTTTAAGAAAAGGAGTTGATATTCGCAGGTTCAAGAGAATTTAAGGCAATGACCCCCGTGCAGACATAACCCGGCAGTGCTACAGCATATTTTCCGGTACTTTCTGCGACCCCAATACAAGTCTAATTATGGTCCCGCATATTGAATTATCCCTGAAATAAAGAATTGTTATAATTTTCAATCGCCAAAAATGCTTTCAGGAATACCCATAATTTTTTCCTGTTGCAATTCATAGGATTCATGGGAACAGAACGATGAACCGCCTTTCACCATGTTGTATTGTCCTTGCCGTACTTCTGATCGCAATCGTATTACCTGCATGTTCTGCCCTCCAGATTGATCTGAGCCCGACCCAGATCCCGGAGGGCGGGCAGGTAACAATCACTATCCGCGGCCTGGCAAACAACAGCATTTTTGCCATCCGTATCGACTCAGAGACCCGGCCAAAGGCTGATGGTACCTTTGATTTCCGCACGACCGGATTTTCCATGCCGTTTGTTCTTGAGAACGGCAATTTTCTTGTCGAAGCCCATAATGTAATGAATAAACCTCCCGATAATATTGCTGCGGGAGTGAAGACAAAACCTCCGGGATCTTCGGGAGTCGTCAGCATGCAGCAGGGGGAATCCCCGGAGGGGGTTGTCCAGATCTATGATATAGGGCGGACGATTCCTGCCGGAACATTTGATTTTATCAGCATCTTTGGCAATGCAAAGGACGGTGCAACGGTCGTACCGGTCTCATTCGAGATGAACGGGAAGAAAAAGGGGCCCGATGATTCAGAGATCCGCTTCAATATCTTCGGGGTATCGTCCGGTTCCGCGGATATTCTCGTGACCGTGGACGGCAGCGTCCAGCTGTTACGGACAGTTATGATTGGCGCACCTCCTCCCACCACGACCCAGACGACCATACCGACATCTGTACCGACCTCACCAGGCATAACAACAACGACTTCTCCGGCGACCCAACAGTATATTACCACAGCATCCCCTGCGGTATCGACGCCCCCGGTGACGCAATTGCCTGACATCATTTCGGTAACGTCGATGGACAAACGGTACATGCTCAGTACGCTGAGTTCTGCCATCAGCGGGAGAGCACCTGACGATATACGGATCATGAATGTCGGGGAACTCCCGCTCCCGGCAGGCTGGTATTCACTCTCCAGTACCTACCTGATCTTCCCGGAAACCATCCGGTTTTCCCCGAAAGCCACGCTGATCGTAACGATGGACGATGCGACGGTGGAGAAAATTGACCAGTACCAGCCGTTCATCGCGGCAAATACCAATGGCCAGTGGGTTGCAGCCGACACCCGCCGCGACGGGCCGTATATGGTGGCAGATATCAGCACCGGGGGCAAATATGCGCTGGCAACCACGAGCGTTGTTACACTATCCCCTACCACCGCAAAACCGGTGAAAACTCCATCTGTCCCCGGGACAACGGGCTCCCCGTCAGTGCCATCGCCATTGGCAACAGTGACCGGACCCCAGGGAACGGTCTCCCCGACCCAGAAAGCCGGTTCGGGATTGATTGGGTGCGTCCTCGTTGCCGGTATTGCGGTGCTCATAGCACGTGGCAGACATAAACCCTGATTTTCTGTCGTATTTTTCTGTCTCATATATCGCGGAACGAGTCGGGCATGAACACATGATCCTTTTAGGACCCAAACCAAATATCGCCGTGTCGGGTTTTTATCCGGGTTCCTGAAAAGTAACTATTTTCAGACAGAGGAAATAACGTGACATATTCCCTGACCCCGATGGCATTCTACCGGTAGGTTGTGCCCGCTTCGCGGGGGTTGAATGACGGTCGCGCGATTGTGAGACCACGCGAAGTTTTTTTTAATCAGGCATGTAATCCGGCAATAACAGATCAATCGGAACAACTTCATGCCGGAAACAGGATATATGCGGTATTTTCTGACCGTATTCGTCGTCGCTTTCGTCGTTGGGTGCGTCGGGACAGCAGCTGGTGATGGAAGCGGCACGGTTCAACCACCATTGGATAACACGACGGATATCAGGGTAATTATCATTCTTGATACACCCCCGGCTCTTACGACGGAAGATGCACGAAATGCTGCAGGAGCGCCCGCACGCGCCCTTTCTTCAGCGACAGAAGACCAGCCGGACCAGGTCATTTCGGAGCTGCAGCGTCTGGATGCAAAAGAGATCCGCGACCTTCCGATGTTCAACGCGGTCTCGTGCCAGGTCTCCTCTTCTGAGCTGGAAACGGTGCAGGACCTGCCTGGGGTGGCGCGTGTGGTCCCGGACCGGCTCATTCGGCTTCTGGATGAGACCGTCATCGATCCGCAGGGATCGGGGAATGTACTTGTCCAGACCGTTTCCCCGTCGGATAACGGAGGCGGATCGGGCACTGCATGGGGAGTTGACCGGATCGGTGCACCGGCAGTCTGGAACTATGGCATCAACGGGACCGGCATCAATGTCTCCGTGATCGATTCCGGGATAAATGCAAACCATCCGGATCTCGCCGGTAAAATCATTGCATGGAAGGATTTTGTGGATAACCGGAGTGAGCCGTACGATAACCATGGTCACGGCACCCACGTTGCCGGCACCATTGCCGGCAGCGGTGCCGAAGGGACAAAGACCGGTGTTGCCCCGGGTGCAAACCTGATCGTGGTCAAAGTCTTCAACGGTGAGGGGTATGCCTTCACATCCACCGTGATGGAAGGGTTCGCGTGGGCAGCGGATCACGGTGCTGATATCATTTCGTTTTCCGGAGGGAGCGTTGATATTGATACCGTCATCAGCGGGCATGATGGCACTATCGGTGCCGGGACAACGATATCCCATCCGGTGAACGTGTCGGCATACCACGATAACGACACGTCATTCTTTCCATCATGGATTGCTGCCAAGGTTTCATCGCCAGACCTGCCCCTGCTGAATATCACCCTCGTACGCCCGGATGGTTCCCCGGTCCAGCCTGAACCGATGGCATGGCTCTCCCCGTCAGCCACAGACTGGTTTATGAAATACACGGACCCTTCGGCGCCTCTGGTCCCCGGAACCTGGTGCCTTTCCGTGACAAGACCCGGCGTCCTCAATAATCACCTCTGGTGGTCCGGGAGCGGGGGCATCCTGACTAATATCATGACAACCAACGGACCCATCGATCTCCCGAATGCATCGCCTGCCCACCTGCAGTTCTCTACGCACTATGATATCGATGAACAGAGGGGATCAGGTACGGTAGAGATCGCGCCGGCAGATACCATGATCTGGCAGGTACTGGGAACATTTACCGGAAAAGCCGCCTCCCACGAGGAACAGTTCAATATCTCATCCTATGCCGGACGGGGTGTCGAAATCCGGTTCCGGTACGTGACGAACGGGTCATCCCCTGCCACCGGATGGTATCTTGACGATATCCGGATCCCTGAAGCCGGGTATCTCGATTCTGCAGAGAATGGAACCCTCCGGTGGATCACGCCATACTGGACGATCCAGCCTGAATCGTCCCAGTACCATATAGAAAATGTCGTCGTCATGTATGCTGATAATGGTACCAGCATGGAATCCTCCTTTGCCGACAATATTACCGGGCAGGGAGTTCTGCCGGTCATCGCTGCCGGTAACGAGGGGGTATGGGGGGGAAGAACGATCGCCGCGCCGGGGACCTCCCTTTCCGCGGTAACGGTCGGAGCTACGGTGGAGACCGGGGATGCGATTGCCGATTTCAGCAGCCGGGGGCCTGTCGGCTATGGCGCGGATGCGCGGATCAAACCGGATGTGGCCGCACCGGGCATCAATGTCAAATCCACGAGCTGGCTGGGTGGATATGAGACCCGGAGCGGTACCTCGATGGCGACCCCGCATGTTGCGGGTACCGCCGCGCTGATGCTGCAGGCAGACCCCTCCCTCACACCGGGCCGGATCAAGGAGATACTGAGCAGGACTGCCGTTGACCTCGGAGAACCCGGCCCGGATAATGATTATGGCGCGGGCAGGCTGAATGCCTCTGCGGCGGTCTTCAATGTCACCGGATGGGACATGATACGGGGGGATTTCAACAATAACGGGCGCACGGACATCGGGGATCTCACCAGCGTTGCATATATGTCCGCCGGCCTGGCCCCCGAAGACGGGGCTGCTGACTACAACCACAACCGTGAGATCGATGCCGGTGACGCAGCAAAGATCGCGTGGTATTATGTAGGAAAAATCTCCGCGTTATAAAAAAGAAAAATCCATACCCTCTGAGAACCCATTCTGTGTGGTAGAACCATGGAGGAGACCAGACCATGCAGAAGAAGATACAATTCCTGATCCTGTTGGTATGTGCTGTCGGGTTGCCGACCGGCGTTGCCGCTGCACAGTCACAGATTATTGCCCCCTCTGCCGGTATCACGAACCCGGCCCTGCTCCCGCTGAATGTGAGCGGGCTTTCAACCTGCCCCGGCATTGAGTTCGAGCTTCGGTATGACAATCGTGTAATCGCCATCACCGGCGTCACATCAGCTCCCCAGTACCGTGGGACGATTAGTACCGTTCCCAATATCAATAATGCCGCAGGTTCAGCCCGTTTCATTGTCATCAGCACCAGCGGTATCACTGCCGGTGCACCCGTTCCGCTCCTGATGATCAACGTCAGTGTGAGCGGTACGGGATATACGCCCCTTGAAGTTCAGAATGCAAAGTGGGTGCGGGCCGATTTTACCTCAGTACCGTTCGACACGGTCGAAAACGG